>ERZ808242.41-NODE-41-length-94707-cov-4.857467_pt1 | contig 94707 bp, 63 predicted proteins | sample MGYA00521244_ERZ808242 | MGnify/ENA primary metagenome ERZ808242 (study PRJEB31516, sample SAMN03275573) | gut metagenome | biome: mammalia-associated habitat; material: feces | host: Papio cynocephalus | place: Kenya | collected 2012-07-27 ... | reverse complement strand
AACTTTTGCAATCGCTCGTAGCAACCGCTCGAGTATATTACCGCTAAGCTTCTCCTCTGTCAAGCACTTACCAGCAAAAAAGTGCTGTTTTTTTGCGGCATGGGGTGTTTTGTGTTAAGTGAGTGTTTAGGGGGGGACGGCAAGCGATCATTTTATAAGTAATGCGGCATTGCTTCGCCGCCGCACCGCCTTTTTGTTGCGTGGGATACGTCGTGGGGCGGCCTGGGGAGCGAGCCGAACATAATCTGCGTCGCTAAGCTAAAACAACTACAAGCACAACGGGCAAAGCATAAACATAAACGCCTCCTACATGTAAATGGCGCTTATTTTGTTGTGTTTTACATGCCAAAATGTTTAGCAATAACAGCATTTTCTTGAGGGAATTGACGCGACAATCGAGCAAATTGCTCACCGTTAAAAGTAACTAATTCGGCCTCCTCTACTACTGTGACAATAGTTTCAAAATGCTGGCTGTCGGCTAAAGTTTCGCTGAAAATATCTCCAGGAGCTAACATAATCACTTTTTCATTGCCTTCTTGAGCGGAAAGACTAGCTTTATCATGTCCCTTCAACTTCATAACCATACGTAAACTACCGCTTTTTACAATAGCTGCTACATCGTCATTACCTAAACTATCCTTAGGATAGAGGTTTTCTCCAGGACCATAGAGTTTAATTTGCGAACTGTTAGCACAAGCTTGTACATACTCGGAGGGCAAATTTTGCATAATATCCAATTTGCCCAAAAAATTCTTAATTATTTGGCTAGCTTCCGGCTTGTCCGTATCATCATGCAAAACCGTAGTTATAGGATAAGGGATATTGATTTTTTCACGATTTAGGTAATACCACATCGATTCACGTACTTTGGAATCGATAGTTAAACCGCGGCTAAAATCTTCGATCCAATAATAAACTTTATAATTCATACTAGAATCAGCAAAATTTACCAGCCAAACTATCGGCTTAGGATCTTTAAGTACATCAGGAACTGCATCAATGGCTTGCAACAAGACACGACGCACCAAAGATGGAGAATGTTCGTAAGCGATGCCTATTTCAAAAGTACGAGCTTGACGAGAAGTAGGCGAAGAATAATTTTTTACTGTCGATTTGGCTACTATAGAATTGGGCAAAATATTGCATTCTCCGCTAAGCAAACGCAATACCGTAGAGCGCCAGTCTATGCTTTCGACGGTTCCCGATAAACCAGCTACTTCAATATAATCACCAGTTTTATATGGCTGGGCAAAATCGAGCAAGATACCGGCGACAAAGTTGCCCATACTTTCTTGTAAAGCCAAACCGACAATAACCGAAATTACCGTCGAGCCAACTAAGAGAGACGATAAATTAATATTGAAAGCTGTCGATAAAACTACCAAAATTAAAATAACATACGCAATTAAACGGCTTAAATCTTGAATCAACTTGGAAATTACTATCGACTTTATTTTTGTCAAATAATAATCAAAAAAGAGCAAGAAGAAAGACTCAATAAAAACGGTGCATAAATCTATGGCCAGGGCAATATCTAAATATCTAATTAAATCTACAATTTGCTTGAGTTTATTGGGAGCCCAAGTCCAGGCATACATGGCTGTAAGTATGCAAATTAAAACATAGCAAGGTGTCTTTATTCGCTCCATAACCGCTTTGAGTATGTCATTTTTGAAATCCATATCCTCAAAGACAAAATTATAGACAAATTTTAAGACCATATAGACGGCCACTGTATAGCAAGAAGCTACAAAAAAACCGCCTTCAATAATTTCTTGTTGCAACATATTGCGATAAGCCACATTGACCAACAAAAAATAGAGAATGAATCTTAAAACATAAAAAGAGACGTTCCAAATAGTTTTAGGTACTTTTAAGCTAATATTGATGCGCTCTAAGACACTGAGTAAAACTTCACCGCCCATAGCTACCAGAACTAGCAATAAAGCGGTATAACACTCTTCATATAGTCTCGATAAAGAACTGATACAATAGCAAGAATTAAGAGTAGGAACTAAAAAACCGACAATAAGCAAAAACGGACGCCAGCGTTCTTGCAAAGTCTTTATCAATTGAACTTTAGTTTTGTAGCGATAACAGAACCAGGTAAAACAATAATAACAAGCCGCAGCTAAAATAATGGAGATACCTACTCCGCGGATGAGTTCTAAATCTAAAGTTCTAATCATACGGTAAGACCCCCGTTACTTTGTCAGACACGAAAAAGTTCTCGGCAAGTTGCCCAGCGTCCGCTTTTTGCAGAAAAAAAATAACTCCCCCTAGAGTAATGCTCAAGGGGGAGTTATTTAATAATTAGCTTAGAATCGCTTTAGTCTTTTTTGTCTAAATCGACCTGAGCATGCTGATTATTAGCCTCTTTAGCTGCCGTTTTTTCACCCTTAGTAGAGTTTTCGGCTTGACCTAAATTGGCTTTTGTAGAAGGAATAGCTGCGTCTTTAGCTTCAGCTTTCACTTCAGTCTGAGCTGGAGTAATAGCAGCCTTTTCCTCTGTGGCGGTAGCTTCGTTTTGTATATTGGTGAGCTTACGCTGATCGCCAGTTACCAAGACTATCAAGCCCTGTACAGTTACATAGAGTACAGGAATAATAAAGATACCTACCAATGTGGCTGCCAACATACCGCACATTACGGAAACACCCAGAGCAGCTCGGCAAGCAGCAGAAGCGCCCTGAGCTTGAGCCAAAGGCAACACACCTAAGATAAAGGCGAACGAAGTCATCAAAATGGGACGGAAACGGATTCTGGCACCTTCTACAGTAGCTTCAATTAAATCCATGCCGCCATCATAGTTCATTTTGGCATACTCTACGATCAAAATGGCATTTTTAGCTGAAAGACCAATTAAGGTCAAAATACCAATTTGAACATAAATATTCATATCCAAGCCCGCTGCATTAACACCAAGCAAAGCGCCCAGAACTACTGTAGGCATAGAAAGCAATACGGCAAAAGGAATGCCCCAGCTTTCATACTGAGCAGCCAAGAAGAGGAAGACGAAGACCAAGCCCAAGCCGAGAATAACCATAGTTTGGCCAGAAGCTTGCTTCTCTTGGTAGGCCATACCTGTCCACTCAAAGCCATATTGGTTTGGCAGCTTGGAAGCCAACTCTTCGATAGTGGCAATACCTTGACCGGAACTAATGCCCGTTTTGGTGCTAGCATTGACTTCCACAGTACGGTAGAGGTTATATCTCAAGACAACCTCAGGGCCGGTAGTTTGATTTACAGTAGTAACTGTACTCAAAGGTACCATGCTGCCATTTTGGCTACGCAAGTAAATCGAGCCGATGTCACTAGGATCGCGTCTGTAAGCCGATTCAGCTTGCATCATTACACGCCAAGTACGGCCGAATTGGTTGAACTGGTTGATAAAGTAGCCACCCAAGTTAATTTGCATAGCCAAGAAAGCAGACTTGACAGGGATTTGCAAATTCTGCAGCTTGTCTCGGTCTACATCGACTTTCAACATGGGAATGGCCGGGTTGAACATAGTGTAGGCGGAAGTGAAGATGTCTTGTCTTTGATTGACTTTGGCAATAAAGTCTTTAGCCGCCAAGAACATAGGCATAATCTCACCGCCACTACGGTCTTGGAATTCCATAGTTAAAGCGGAAGACATACCTAAGCCAGGTACAGGCGGAGGGCAGAAAACAACGGTAGAGGCTTCTTTTATTTCGGAAGCTTCTTTAGTCATAGCGCCAATTAAACCGCGCAACTGAGTTTCCGGAGTGGTACGCTCGTCCCAGTCTTTCAAAGCACCAATTACGGCACCAGCGTTGCTGGACATGTTACCTTGCATAATGTTGTAGCCAACCAAACCGATGGTATTTTCGACTGCATCACTATGCTTTTTCATAATTTCGTCAAGTTTATTAACTACAGCTTCAGTGCGTTCCAAAGAAGCGCCGGAAGGCAAAGTACAGCTAATAAGTACAATACCTTGGTCTTCCATAGGAATAAAACCGGTAGGAGTAGTGGTGGCTAAATGGTAAGCGCCATAGTAAACAGCTCCGATAATCAAGAAACTGACAATTAAATTCTTGACTAAGAAACGGACTATAGCCGTGTACAGGTGGGTAAACCAACCAAACACTATATCGAAAAGCTTGAAGAACCAACCAAATAAGTAATCGATAATGCCCTTTTCTGAGCGAGGACGCAAGAGCAAAGAGCACAGAGCTGGAGTCATGGTCAGAGCTACCAAAGCCGACAGCAATACGGATACGGCCAAAGTGATAGCAAATTGCTTATACATAACACCGGTCATACCGCCCATAAAAGCTACAGGTACGAACACAGCGCAAAGTACCAAAGCAATAGCCATAACCGGGCCGGATACTTCGTCCATAGCCTTTTCGGTAGCCTCCATAGGAGGAAGGCCATGCTCAATGTGTAGTTCGACAGCTTCCACTACTACAATGGCGTCGTCTACTACAATACCGACAGCCAAAACCATACCGAACATAGTCAGCAAGTTGATGGAGAATCCTAAAGCGGCGAAACCGGCAAACGTACCGACCAAAGAGACAGGGACAGCTAAAATAGGCACCAACGTGGCACGGAAATTGCCCAAGAAGACAAATACCACGATCAATACCAAAACAATAGCTTCAAAGAGAGTTTGCACCACTTCTTCGATAGATTTTACTACGAAGATAGTAGCGTCATAAGTTACGGTATAGTTGATACCAGTAGGGAAGCTCTTGGAAAGTTCGGCCAGCTTGGCCTTTACGGATTTGGCCAAGGCTACAGCATTGGCGCTGGGTTGCTGATAAATAGCAATAACTACAGAGCTATTACCGTTAAACTGACCTTTTGTAGAGTAAGTATTTGCACCCAATTCCACTCGAGCTACGTCACGGACGCGCAAATAAGCGCCATTAGGCTGAGTGCGAATAATAACATTGCCGAATTCTTCCGGCGTAGTTAAACGCCCTTTAACATTGACAGGGTATTGGAATTCTACTCCAGCTTTTTGTGGCGGATCGCCTATGGAACCAGCCGCCGCCTGAACGTTTTGCGTTTGGATAGCTCCAACTATATCATCTACAGTTACGCCCAATTTGGCCAGTACATCGGGTTTAATCCAGATGCGCATGGAGTAGTCGCGCTGACCGACCAAAATCGCCGCCGAACCGACGCCATTTAAACGAGCCAATTGGTCAATAATGTTGATAACACAATAGTTACTGACGAAAAGATCGTCACGGGATCCGTCGCCGGAATAGAAGTTCAAATAAAGCAATTGTTGAGTAGATTGCTTTTTGACGCTTACACCAGACTGAGTGACTTCGGTAGGCAACAAAGGCGTAGCCTTAGAAAGACGGTTTTGCACGTCTACCATAGCCATATCTTGATCACGAGACAAGTCGAAAGTAACTTGCAAAGTATAGTGGCCGGAGTTGGCGCAAATCGAACGCATGTAAAGCATGCCTTCAGCGCCGTTGATCTGTTGCTCAATACACGAAGCGACCGTCTCTTCCAACACTTGAGCGTTGGCGCCAGCATAATCAGCGTCAAGCTGAATAACCGGAGGTGTAATAGCCGGATATTGAGCTACAGGCAAACTGTAAATACAAACCGCGCCGGATAGCAATATGATTAGCGAAATCACTATGGCCAGAACCGGACGGTGAATAAAGAATTTTGCCAAAGTCTTTCTCCTTATTAACCTTGAGCAGAAGAGTCAGCCGTGCTATCAGAGACTACTGTAGGCTCACAGGGAGCACCGGCCTGAACTTTAGTAAGTCCGTCAACTACAACCATTTCGCCTTGCTTTAAGCCAGACTTAACAATAAAATCGGTACCTACGGCATCACCAACCGTAATGTTTCTCGACTCGACAACATTATTAGGGCCGACAACATAGACAGAATGGTCAGATTGAACGGTAGAAACGGCACGCTGAGGAACGACCAAAACTTTTTCCGAAGCGCGGCTAGTTATGCGCAAGCGGCCAAACTGACCTTCACGCAACAATCTTTCCGGATTGGGGAAAGAAACACGGATGCCAATGGTACCGCTTTTGGAATCAAGAGAACGGGACAGCATACTGAATTGGCCACTGTGCTTATAAACAGAGCCATCGGACAGAACCAAGTTGAAGTCAACAGCACCAGCCCCGCGGTGTTCCATCATATAGAGGTACTCTTTCTCACTGACGCTGAAATTGCAATAGATAGGATCGAGTGAAGAAATAGTAACCAACACTTGCTGACTACCGGCTTGACCTACCAAGTTACCAGGGGAGACATCAATTGCGCCGATTACACCAGTAATAGGAGAAGTAATGGTGCAATAGCCGATATTCAATTGAGCTTGAGTAACTTGAGCCTGAGCCGCTTCTAAATTGGCTTGAGCTACTTCAATTTTAGCTTTGGAAGAAAGTTCAGTATTTTTCAAAGTGGCCAAAGCGGCGTCTACTCTAGCTTGAGCCACGTCACGCTGAGCAATCGCGTTATCTAAAGTTTGAGTAGGAATGACGCCATTTTTGGCCAAGGGCTTGTAGCGATCAACATCTTGCTGAGCTCTGACTAAATCGGCTCGAGAGGAGGCCAAGTCGGCCTTAACGCGACGTACGTCAACTTGAGCTTTAGCATAAGCCAAATCGGCTTGACATTGTGAAACTTGAGCCTGAGCGCCTTGCAAAGCGGCTACGTAAGGAGCGTCATCTATACGGAAAAGCACCTGGCCAGCATTTACTCTAGATCCTTCTTTGAAGGAGAAGTTTTGTAAAGTGCCGACTACACGAGCTTTAACATCTACAGTGCTAGAATATTTAAGCTCAGCCGGCCACTCACGAGTAAACTTTTGCTCAATAGTGCCGATTTTGGCCACATTAACGGCCGGAGCAGGAGTTTGAGCAGCAGCGGTAGCCGTTTCATTTTTGCCGCTATCTTTAGAACTTGCAGACTGCGTTTGAGAAGAAGTGCCAGAAGTTTGGCCCTCTTGGCCTTTGGAAGTCTCGCCGGAACAGCCGGAAACAAACAGACTTAGGCCTAAAACAGCAGCTGTCATGTAAAAAGTAAACCTACGGGAAAAGTTCATATTTATCTCCTGATAAAGACTGATAACTTTCAATAGTTAAGGCTGTTCTGGGGTTTCCAACAGCTCATCGGTAACTTCCAAACGGCGCTCAGGGAAATCACACCCTACGCTGTGTTCAATAGCAGAAAAAGCTAAATCGCGATCGTAAGAAGCCACCACATAAGCCACACGGGCGTCATTTAAGCTTCTCAAGCTGTCTTGTACTTCCAAAGAAGTGCCCAAACCGTTTAAGAAACGTTGGCGAGCCATATCACTATAAACCCAAGCGGCCTCTACACGTTTGCGAGCTGTTTGCAAAACCACCGCAGAGAGATTAAAGTCAATCCAGGCCTTCTCTACTTCCAAGCGAATGCTGTTGCACAACTGATCGCGCGAAGCTTCCAAGGAACGAATCTGGGAATCGAGCTCGATAAGTTTCTGCTTTTTTAAGCCTCCATCCCAAATAGACCAATTTACATTTAGACTAAGCTGGTACATGCTGCAAGGATAAGTGCGATAGCCCGGAGAGAAAATATAGTCGGCAGCCAACATAACCTGAGGCAAATTGCTGCACTTTTCTGCTTCGCGCACTTTTTCAGCTACTTCTATGCTGCGATCCAAACTCAAGATTTCAAAGCGACGGCGCATGGCCAATTCTTGAAGGTCGGACAAACGACAAAGCGGATCTACTTCTATAGCCTTAGGTGATTGAAAATACAAAGGCTCAGAGCCAGCTTCACCGGTAACACGTTCTTCCAAGTCGCTTAAAAAAGCCGCATTGGCTGTTTTGACGCCACTGTAGCTGCGTTCCAATTGCTCGTGAGCTTCCGTCACTTGCAAATCGGCTTGAATAACATCGTAAAGGGCCATAATGCCTTGACGATACAAACGCTTAGAGTCGGAAAGGTTCTTCTCACAAACTTGCAAATTCAACTTAGCTACATCGACTTGAGCTTCAGCCTTTAAGCAATTGAAAAAGTCCCTCTTAACTGCATAGGCCAAATCGTGCCTAACTGAAGCGGCATCTAAAGCAGCCACGCCTATTTGTAAGTAGGAAGCGGCAATTTGCTTTTCCACTTGACCGAAAGTAGTAAGCAAAAGTTGCAAAGAAGCGTCCAGTTGGTTGGTTAAAGCTTCCAGCGTGGTTCTATTGCCGCTGACTTGCCTATTTTGCCAAGTAGTCTTATCACCGACAATAAATTTTAAGTTTTTTTGGGTTTTGTTCTGGCCATACTGGGCATTGGCCTGAACGATTTTTTCGTCAGCTACTCTGACTTTGGAATTTTGGCGCATAGCTTTACTAAGGCTGCTTTCCAAAGTGTATGAGTCGATAGCGCTATTTATATCGAACTTGTCACTTCCAGTAACAGAGCGCTCCATTTGGCGCACAGCTCCGGAGCCGTCGATTATTTGCATTTCTAACAGACTCTTAGGCTCAGAGTTTTCTATTGTTTGAGAGGATGGGTCAGTTGTTTCTTCCGTATCGTTAAATCTTGAAACATAGCTGCTGGCCGGTGATTTACTCTCTTTAGTATCGCCAACTTTAGCAGAACTGGAAATTTTATTGGCAGATTTAATGTCTTCAGATGAAGGTGCTTTCACGCTACAACTTGAGCCAGCGGTAGTTGAGTTGCTTTTAACATCTTGGCCAACAGCACCGCCACCTCCGGTATTAGCTTGAGCTAGACCGCCTAAAAAAAAGGCAAGCGACAGCCCAAGCGCCAGAACTCGCTTATTATTCATCTATTTTACCAATTGATAAAGATTTGGCCTTGCCTTTAGTGGAACCTCAAACTTAAGTTGCAAACGTTATGCAATTTTATCGACCTAGGCAAACCGCTTGCAGCGTTCTCATTAAATGCAAACTTTCCGCCGAAGAGCAACGCTTGCAGCGAGCTTCGCACGGAAGGCACGGGGCCAGAATTCCGCACCTTGAAATATTGTGGATACTTAGCAAAGTTTGTACTTGCCTTTGTTGGTTCCTCTTCAACGCTATACCTAAAAATAAAAAAAGCCACTCAGAATTTACTCAAAGCAATTAAGTAATGGTACTAAGTGACTTTTTCTTTACTTGGCATACGTCAAGGTTTAATAGTCGGAATTATCTCCCAAATCTCGAGAATGGTCGTGAGCAGAATCTATATCTTCACTACTACCAGCGCTGGCATCGTATACATTGCCAACTTGTGCGACAGGCTGGCCACCTCTAATTTCACGCATATACATACCGGAAAAATAAGCTTGAGCTGCCGTAGTAAATGGAGTGACGATAAAGCTGCCAATAATAGGCAAAAAAGAACCGGCTATACTAAAAATGAAGCTCCAACCTACAGAGAAGACGATAGCTTTGAAGTAATCATTTCTCCGAGCAGCAATAAGTCTATTGAGTTCAGAGAACTTGAAAGCTAACAACCAGCCATCATCTTCGGCGGATAAACAAGTTACGGCAGTAGCATAGTAGATAAGCACCAACGTATTAAGTAATCCAACTGCCATCATGGTAGCTAAAACGCAAAAAAAAGCGCCTTCTTTTCCAGATATCATAGCGACCAATAAGAGAACAGTAACTATCAAGCTCGGCAACAGGAGAAAGATCATTTGTAAGCTCAAGCGCAAGCCGTCGACAAATAGTTCCACAAAATCGCCAAATTCCAAATTGGGCAATTCGTCACTGCCATCGCGTATAGCCCGAATAGATTTTATACAATAGCCAGCTACCGCCGGACTAGTAATAACGAAAATGGAAAAGACAATCAGAATAAAAAGCTTTTTAAATGCGTCGGCGGATTTTAATATATAATTTATCGGCCCTACAAATGTCATCTTCTACCTCCCTGGCGCTAATAGAAAAAGAACGCTATAAATGGCTATTTATCAGTGAGATGCGTATTAGTAACGCACAAAGCAAAGTCCTGTACAAAACAAGATCATTTACTCTTCTAAACTACCCGACATCAAAAAAGTTTTCTCATCCAAAATATCTTTTTCTATCAGCTCATCTTTGTGAAGGCGCATATAATCACCAACTAAAGAAGCCATAGCCATGAAAATATAAGGCTGAGCGGTAAGAATTATAAACAGCAACAGAAGTACAAAGACGCTCAACAAAATTATGCCTAATGTAACTGCCTTAAAAGCTAAAGCACCTATGCCAATGCCGACAAAAAAAGCAGGGATAAAAGCAATGGCACCAGCGACTCCTTGCCAGAGAAAATAGACGAACACCAACTTGTAGTACCCTTCCAAACCGCTAAAAGGCAACTTAAAAAAAGAATTATAAACTGAAGAGTGGTTATTGTCAGAAGCGCCACAAATAAGAAAAGCCGGGAAGTAAACAAAGTAGACTAAGGTGGCTAGAGAGCTAAAAGCACGAGCTAAGAATTGACAATCCAACAGCACTAAAATCACACCCATCAAAGCCAAAGGGACGCCCATTCCTACATAGCACAGCCAAAGTAAAATATTATTTGAGCAACAAGTTTGTAAGGAGAACTCCGGAAATTTTGCCTCTCGAAGGCCATATTTAGCTACAGACTTGGCTATCTCAGCCGCATAACAAAGAGGGCCAATTATAGTAAAGACTAAGCAAGCGAGTAAACCCCAAGTTTTCCAAAAGTCTGGCCTTTTGGTCGGCCAACTTACGTGAGTTGTGTAATCCACAAAGCTTTCCTCACCTTCACACCAAATTGTCAATAAAAAAACTTATATAAAGAATAGTAACAGATTTCGCCCAATTTAGGCATAACAAAAAGCAAAAAAACCTTCTTGGCTCTCTTGGCCTTCTCGGTTTTTCACTCTGGACAAAGGGCTAAAGTTATGCTAGAATACCTCCGCTATTGTGCATCTTCTTAACTCAATAGTTTTTTTAGAAAGTCTTTCTCGTTCGTCCGGCTCCCCGGAACCGTGCGCAGAGAAGAGCACGGACATACAGGAGGAACAAAACATGTCCAGAGTTTGCGCTCATTGTGGCAAAGGCCCTTCCAGCGGCAATATGGTAAGCCACTCCAACCGTCGTACTCGTCGTCGTTGGCTTCCCAACCTTCAAAAGGTAGTCGTTATGGTTAATGGCGCCCCCAAGGCAATCAGAGTTTGCACTCGTTGCTTGCGTTCTTGGAAAAACAGTCAGGCTGAATAAGCTGACGCGCTCTTCGTTTTTTGGAAATTCGGCACTATGGCTGAGTGTTTAGCCGGGCCGTTGCACAAGTCGGGGCGAGGCATAGCCGAAGTTGGCATTGCCGTCGCCCTGTCGCTTTTATTGGCCTTTTTTAATTTACCTATTTTGCCTAACGGCGGACAAATTTCCCTAGATATGCTGCCTATAGTATTTTTGGCCCTTATGAGAGGCAGCACTTACGGTATAGCCGCAGGCTTTGTATATGGTTGCTTGCACTCTTTGCAAGAACCATTTGTGGTTCATCCCTTACAATTTTTACTCGATTATCCTTTGGCTTACGCAGCGTTAGGCTTAGCCGGTTTGCCTTTTCTGAGAGCTCACACTTTTTTAGCTATTATTAGTAGCGTAGCCGTGCGTTTTTTATGCCACACTGTTTCTGGCGTAATCTTTATCGATGCTTTTCTGGGACAGCAGAACTTACCAGCTTCTCCTTGGCTTTGGGCGGCAGGCTACAATTGTACTTTTTTGTTGCCCTCAGCTCTAGCTTTGTGTGTAATCATTCCGCCTGTTAAGAAAGCTATGCAAAATTATGGAATCTTTACAAAGTAGCCTTTTTGCCCAATTTAATCGCGCCTTAATTGTAGGCGGCGGCCCAGCGCCAGCTTCTAGTTGGTTGCGAAGTCAATACCTTCCCGGGGATTGTCTTATAGCAGCCGATCGCGGCGCAGCTTACCTCCAAGCAAACGGCCTAACACCAGATTTGCTGCTTGGAGATTTCGATTCCTTACCTCCAGAATTGTTGTCAACTTTGCAAAAAAGCTGTCGCCAGTATTTAACTTTCCATTGTGACAAAGATTATAGCGATCTGGAACTAGCCTTAAGAGCGGCCCACTACTTAGGATTTAAACAAGCCATTATAGCCGCCGCCCTTTATGGACGTCTCGATCATTGTCTTTTTAACGTTATTTCTATATTGCAATTGGCTGACGAATTAGGCATAGAAACTTCTTTAGTCGCTCCAGATTGCCAAATATGCCAATTGCAGCAAAAGAAACGCTCTTGGAGTGATTGCCAAGGCAAGTTGCTTTCACTTATTTCACTAGACAACGAAGCTGAAGTAAGTTTGCAAGGGGCTAAGTGGCCGCTAGATCATAGCAAGTTGCATCGTTCTTCTACTAGGGGCTTATCTAATGTAGTTATCGCCGACGAAGTTACTTTAGAATGCCACTGCGGCCGTATTATCGTTATATTAAGCGAGGCCGAAAAGTAAAAAACTTAATTATAAAGCTTCAACCATCTAGGCGCACTAGTTTCTACTTGGAGTATCGATAATAACAGTAACAGGGCCGTCATTGATTAAGCTAACTTGCATATGAGCTTGGAATTGTCCCTCTTGAACGGTTAAACCAGAGCGTTTAATCTGTTCTACAAAGTAAGCATATAAGCGAGAAGCTTCTGCAGGAGGAGCCGAGTGACTGTAGCTAGGACGTAATCCTTTGCGACAATCTCCATAAAGCGTAAATTGTGATACTACCAAAATTTGCCCACCGATGTCGGTCACGCTCAAGTTCATTTTTCCCTCTTCATCGGAAAAAATGCGCAAGCGAGCGATTTTGCTAGCTAACCAGTCGGCTTCTAGCTCCGTATCATCACAATGGACAGCCACTAGCACTAATAAACCACGGCCAATCTGACCGACAACTTCGTTATCTACCTCAACTTTTGAGTTGAGAACCCTTTGAACAACAGCACGCATATCGCTTGCACCTTTCTTTTAACAAAAACAGTTCCCCCCAAAAGTTTGACCTCTTTATCTATTTCTGGAGCGGACGGCGGAAAAGACTCCCTTAACGCCACGCAATCTTTTAAGAGCTTCCTCTAATTGTTTATTGCCAGTAACTTCGACAGAAAGCTTAACTTTGGCCTTTTCTCCAGAAGTGAGAGCTTGGCACGACTTTACATTGACTCTTATTTCAGTTAAACAAGCCAACAAATCGCCTACTAAACCGCTGCGGTCCCAAGCTTCAATCACGATATGCACCCAATAAGTTTTGCTAGCGGCTTGCATGGCACAGCTATTCCAAGCACATTTAACAATGCGCTCTGGATGAACAGCCGCCAAATGAGAAAAGTTAAGACAATCGCGCCTATGTACGGACACTCCGCTGCCTACAGTAATGTAGCCTATAATCTCGTCTCCAGGCACAGGCATGCAACAGCGAGCCATCTTGGTAAGAATGGTATCTACATTTTCTACAATTACTTCGTGGCCAGGCCCAGTACGTTTGGTAACCGGTTGAGCATTTTCCGGCAGCGGAATTTCTGGCAGTGCTTCTTCTTTGGGCAACACACTCTGAATGCGACTGACAGCTTGCAAAGCCGAAGTTTCGCCATAGCCGACACTGGCCAATAAATCGTCACCAGTCAAAAAGCTCAGCTGGTTAGCCGCTTGAAGCATAACTTCTTCATTATTGAGCAAATCAGCTAAACGCAAACGCTTAAGTTCGGCTTTAACAGCTTCACGACCACAAACAATATTTTCTTCACGGCGCTCTCTCTTAAACCAAGCGCGAATCTTGCTTAAAGCCTGGTGGCTAGCACAAATTCTCAGCCAATCACGTGAAGGGGTGCCGTTTTTGGCAGTTTTTATCTCTACTCTATCGCCAGTAGACAGTTTGTAAGTTAAAGGCACCATACGGTCATTTACCAAAGCGCCTACACAGCGATTACCGACCTCACTATGCACTCTGTAAGCAAAGTCTATAGGCGTAGAGCCCATAGGCAAGTTGACGACATCGCCCAAAGGAGTAAAAGCGAACACCTCGTTTGAAGGTACACTAAACTTGACGTGCTCGCCTACTTCAGAGGATTCGCCACTTTCTCCACTGCAATCGAACAAAGCTCTAATCCAGGGATAAAGCTCAGCAAAAACGTCACGTCTGCTCTTATCGGCACTGACTTTGCCTTCTTTGTAAGCCCAGTGAGCGGCCACACCCACTTCGTTTACTTTATGCATTTCGAAAGTGCGAATTTGAATCTCCACCGGAACTTCATCGGGGCCTATAACCGTTGTGTGCAAACAACGATAATTGTTGGGCTTGGGGTGAGCTATATAATCTTTAATACGCCCATTCATTGGCGACCAAAGCGAATGGACTAAGCCAAAAATCATGTAGCAGTCTTCAACTGTAGGCACTAAAACACGAATAGCGGCCAAATCGTAAATTTCCGCTAAACTCTTATGAGAGCGCACTTTTTTGCGATAAATGCTATATAAATGTTTGAAGCGATACTCAAGCTCGTTTTCGACATGAAGTTCGGCCAGTTTTTCCCTTAAAGTAGCTACAATTTTATCCATAACCGCTACAAAAGTGGGACGTACCGCTTCCAACTCTTGGCTCAAATCGCGATATTCTTCCGGACGAGCATACTTGAAAGCCAAATTTTCCAACTCAGCCTTAAATTCCCAGACGCCCAAGCGTGAGGCGATAGGAGCGAAAATATCTAAAGTTTCATTAGCGATAGTAGTTTGCACTTCTGGAGCACAAAACTCTAAAGTACGCAAGTTATGCAAGCGATCGGCAAACTTAACTAAGATGGCACGCAAATCTCGAGCCATAACCAGGAAAATCTTGCGCAAGTTTTCGTCAGCCGCTTCTTTTCCACCTAAACGGGTAAACTTTTTCGCAACCTCTTCAGACTTATTGGGAAGTTTATTCTCCGCTTTTTTCACTCCCTTCTTCCCATTTTTCTTGCCATCTTCTTTATCTTGTTCTTGCTTAGTTTCTTCCCTAGCAAATCGCTTAGTAAGGTTGGTAACGTCTCCGATAAGATCACTCAGTTCTTTATCAAAGTGCTCGGTGACATACTCCAAACTAACTCCAGTATTTTCTTCAATTAAGTCGTGAAGCAAACCAGTGCACAAAGTTGTGCAATCTAATCTATAGGAAGCCAAAATTTTGGTAACTTCCACTACGTGATCGATATAAGGATCGCCAGAAAGTCTGACTTGTCCGTCATGAGCTCTAAAGGCTAAATCTAATGCTTTTTTAAGCCTTTCTTGCCCTTTATCATCGATATAAGAAGTGCACTGAGCCAATTCTTGCCAATACTTATTCTCCAGCTCTTGCTTCATAGGAGGCAAGCTTTCGCTCAATTCAGCCTCTTTTTTATTTAAAACCAACTCCGTCTTTTTATCTGGCGCTTTTTTATCTTCACTCATTTTTATTTTAAATTGTCCTTGTAAAAACATTTATCTTGGCGCACAAACGCTCTATGGTGTGCGCCCCAAGTGCTCAAAAATTCCTTCGCTGCCTCTAAAATAGTAACTTTAGGCTCTATCTACAGTTACTACACTATCTATAGAGCGTATTTCATCCATAAGCATTTCCAATTCATCCACCGAAGCAGCCCCAACCTCTATCCTGATATTAGTCACATTTTTGGCATAATCGTTGGTAAATTGGTAGCTATAGATCAGGACATTCTTATTGTCGAAAACGCTAATAATGGAATTAGACAAGCCGTGGCAAACCAAAGCAGAAATTAAAATAGTGGCCCTAAGCATAAACAGCTTGGGATCGATATCGCTAATCCATTCAGCTTCACGGATTTCTGCACTATTAGCTAAAGCGGAGCATCCCTCGCGATGTATGAAGTAGCCTTTGCTCTTAGGATCACGCGCAGCTTTTATAGTATCGCCAAAAACTGGCGTACAAAGGCGACAAATAAAACAACGCGCCTTAGGCACTTGTGGAATTCGGATAGAAAGCGAAACATCACGCAAGCGCTGAGGATCGGCATCTAAATTTTCAAATTTTTGTGGATTATTTTCACGATAATTCTTTAAACATTTTACGAAACTAGCCAAAGGAGTTCGGTAGCTGCCCACCGCGATATATAAATCATCCAAAGATTGGAAATTGAGAGATTTTACGATAGCTCGCATAATTTCGGCATTAGTCTGGGCACCAGCCGCCCCCTGACGAATTAGCTCCGCACAGATCATTTTGTAACCAATACTGCGATTGGGCTCTGGCGTCTGGTGGTTGAAGAACCATTTGCTAATACTAGAACGAGCCTGCCTAGTGCGGCAATGTGAATACCAAGAGCGCGAAGGGTTCTCTTTATCGGCGGCCAAAATTAAAACTACATCGTTGTCGCGCAACTCATAGCCAGTTAGAGAGACTTCCACATCATTTACCACAGCACCAGTACAGCGCAAGCCCAGATGGGTATGAATCTTAAAAGCAAAGTCTAAAGGCGTGGAACCTTGCGGTAATTCGATGCTACGCCCTTCAGGAGTAAGACAAACTACTCCTACACTCAACTCGTCTTGGCAAAGTACGTCCAAAAAGTCTTGGTCTTCTTTACATCCTTCCTTAATGTGACTAAGTGAAGCCAACCAAGGAGCTAAGGGACGGAAAAGTTTATTAACTTCACCACTCTTTATATCGGCATTGTAACGTCCTGAAACAAAAACGTTGAGCACGCCTAAATTATTTTCTGCTTCTTCATCTTCAGTGCAAATTTGCACTTCTACAGGCTGAGAGCAAATACCAGGAATTGTAGTATGTAAAGCTTGATAGTTATTGCCTTTAGGATTGGCAATATAATCGCGGAACTTACCTTGCATAAAGCCGAAGCGCTGGTGAATTACCCGCAGCACCTGGTAGCAAGTATTTTTATCGTCAACCACTATAGAAATAGGATCGAGGTCAAAAATCTGGCCCAAAGTTTTATGCTGGCGACGCATTTTGGCAAAAACAGAATAGAGCGCTTTAGTGCGCAACTCAACTTTAGCTTTAATAGACTCCTCGGCCAAAGCATCTTTAATAGCTTTCAGAGCGGCAGACACACCCTGATAGCGCCTTTTGCGCTCTTGGGCTAAAGCTTCTTTCAAATAAGCGTATTGCTTAGGCTCAAGATAGAAGAAGCACAAATCTTCCAATTCGGTTTTGAAAGGCCACATGCCCAAACGTGTAGCCAAAGGAGCGAAAAAGTTGAGTGTTTCTTGGGCTATGCGAATTTGTTTATCTTGACGCAAGCCATCTAAAGTGCGCATATTATGCAATCGATCAGCTAATTTAATGATAATAACGCGAATATCCTTAGACATTTCAGTAACCAGCTTAGTTAAACTGGCCGCTTTATCATCAATCTTGGCTTGGCGAGCTCTTTCCCTAAGTTGAGCAGGCGTAAGAGGAGCGGCCAAACTGCGTCCCAAAAACAAATTGATACCTAAAGATGCTTGCAAAGAAGCGGCTAGGCTGACAGAAGCTTCCGAGACAGCCGCTTTAACAGCATCACGACGTTGTCTAGCGCTAGCTTTACCTATCTTGGTTAATCCGTCAACTATATTACGTATATCAGTTCCAAAATAGTTCTTAATATCGTCCAAACTGACTTTATCTTCATTATCTTCATGTACGTCATGAAGATATGCAGCCGCCACACTAGAAACGTCGAGCTTAAATGGAGCTAAAATTTGGGCTACAGCCACAGGATGGGAAATATAAGGCTTACCATTGATGCGCGGCTTTTGAAATTGGTGCCAATAACAAGCATAAGGATAAACTTTCTTTAAGATAAACTCTTGCTGTTCTGGTGGAAGGTGAGCTGTACTCTGTTTGACAATTTCTTCAAGATCGGGATATGTAGGGATATTCTCTTCAAATTTTAACTGCGGATTGCAGCCTTCAGGAATATAAGTCATAGTCAGCTCCCTTTTTCTTTATTTTGATAGCCGCTCAGTAGCAGCGGCCCACTTTCCCTCTCCGGACAGCCCATTTTTATGTATCAGTTGGCGCCTAGAGTCGACGAACTTCGGCAACACCGTCAATTTTCCGCAAGTTTTCCATCAAACTGCCAAGTTCAGTTATATTGGAAACACCAACGGTAGCAATAATATGCGCAGCATTACCGACAAAATTGTTTTGCAATTGCAAATCATAAATTTTGTGCTCTCTATCATGGCAACGCACAATTGTTTCGATAGCCAAAGCGTAATTATAAACAGCTTTAAGCTCAATTTTAGCTCTCAAATCGGTGCCAGAACCAACTGGTTTGGCCTTTTCCAACCAGAAAGCTTCTTTCTCAATAAGCGATTGTCCAGCCAACTCTTGCTTGGAACTTTCAGCTTTAGTACATCCTTTGCGATGGAGAATTAGGTGTTCAGAATCACTGCCAGTTGCGGTAATTTCGTCGCCGACTATTGGACAGCATTCTTGACAAAGATATATTTTGCTATCGCTTAGCCCTGGTATATGAACCCAAGCTGAAACCTCACATGAATTTAGCGCAGAGTTGGCTTCATTTTCAGTTTCACACCCCAACTTGCACTCTTCAAATTGAGCATTGACAAATTTTAAACTGATTCTGCGCGTACCAATCATATCGAGCAAATCAGCTACAGATTGGCAACTACATTTGCGAGTCAAAATATGCATGAAATTTTCATTTTTTTGCATGCCAGGCAAATCAGCTCGCAAGAGGGCCGCCGTAAGCAATTTTTCACCATAAGCTCTGTTGGAATCGGCACTGTAATTTTCCTGATACCAAGTGCTTAACGCAGATCTAGCTTTAGGCGTACAACAATAATCAAACCAACTGCGCTGAGGAATAACATTGTCGGAACTGACAATAGTAACAAAGTCGTTATCTTTGAGTTTGTATTCCAAACATGAAACGGAGCGATCGTTTACCAGAGCTCCTTCACAAGTTAAACCCAATTCTTTGTTAATAGCGAAAGCAAAATCTAAGGGCGTAGAGCCAATAGGTAAATCCACAGAGTCGCCGTGGGGAGTAAAACAAGTAATAGAATGGGCCAAACTACCACTCAAAGCCCAATCTAAGAAATCGGTATTTTCGGCAGCAACATCGTGTAAGGCTCTAATAGAGCTAACCCAAGAGGCCCATTTGCTGCGCAAAACTAGGCCCACATTGCGCCCTTCCAAACTGTAATCAAAATCTTTGAATTCAGCAAAAACACCAATATTATTGCTAATCTTATGCTCTGCAGAGTTTATGCGTATTTTGATTACTCGCCTTCCGCAACCACGGATAGCCAAGTGAATGGCCTGATATTTGTTGGCTTTGGGAGTAGAAATATAATCGAAGTAAAGACGAGTACCACACAAATGGAAGTTTCGTTTGATAATGCTTTCAGCATTGTAGCAAGCGTCTTTATCCGGCACCGTAATCATAACCGAACTTAAGCCATTCACTTCTTCTAAAGAAGTTACGCCACTGCTTTCCATTCTTTTGAAAATCGTATAAAAACCGCTGTCATCAATCTGAATATCAGCTTGTACAGCTTCTCTATTAAAAACTTCCCTTATTTGCTTAACAGTAGCCTCAAGAATAGGTCTCCGCTCTTGGCGCACATCTTCGACTTTTTTACGGAAAATATCATATATATTGTCGTACAAATAGCGGAAGCACAGCTCTTCCAGTTCTTTCTTAATTTCCCAAACCCCAAAGCGATCGGCAATAGGACAAAAGAACTCTAAAGTTTCCCTGGCAATTCGCTTTTGCTTATCTGGCCTTAAACTGCCCAACGTCCTGAGATTGTGCAACCTATCTGCCAATTTAATTAAAATAATTCGCGGATCTTCGGCTATACCTAAAAGCAATTTAGCTAAAGAAGCATTTTTATTAGCAATTTTTATACGCTTAGCCTTAACTTGCTCATCTATGCCAGGGCTAAATTCCCAGCCGGAGTTATTTTCCTGCCCTACCAGAGATCGGTAAACCTTTTGATTGGTAATTGTGCTGTAACCGCTCTCGGATATTTCTTTTCTTAAAGCCGCCGTTTGCCTTCGGTTTTGCGAAGTGACTATGCCTATTTTGGTCATTCCATCTACTAGCAAGCGTACTTCTGGCCCAAAATAACGGGCAATTTCATCTAAAGAAACTCTTTCGGCATTGTCTTCGTAAGTGTCGTGCAAAAGGCCAGCACAAAGAGTATCACAATCTACATGATATTTAGCCAAAATCTCGGCAACAGCAATAGGGTGAATGATATAGGGCTCACCACTTTTGCGAAATTGCCCATCATGAAAATAGTAAGTAAAAGGATAGACTTTCTCGACAAAAAAACGACGCTGAGCTTCCGGTAGATATTCAGAAAGCTTTTTTACTCTTTCATCAAACTCGGGTTGACGCTCTATTTGCATATATTTGCCAGGAAGTGGCTCATAGTTGGCCGATTCCCTTTCAAAAGACCACCCATTTACTGTCATACACTTACCTCCGCGCTGCACTAAAAAAGCCAGCAGCCCTTTCGCTAAGATTTGAAAACTGCTCCCACAAACAAAAAAGCTGCCCATAAAAACGCATTTCGTATGCAGTAAATTTATTGTGCTTAATTGTCATAGGCAGTCTATTGCCCTAAAAATCTAGTTAGTAGCTTAACTGATTGGGCGGTGATTGTGAACTGCACTTGGCAGGAATAGCACTAAAAATGACCTTATTTTAACATCATTGCCAAGTTCTGGCGATTCATATCGGCAGCGGCTCTTCTATCCGCCACATACTAAGCTGTTACGACTCAGGCATTGTACTTGCACTTACCATATTTATACTATCAAATTGCTATTCAGTCTAGACCATTAAGCTGTCAAAAAATTATTTTTGCCCCAGGTAAAGCCAAAAAAGAAGGCAATCAATAATCGCTTAATAAAGTTTTGCCTTGAAATAACTGTAACTCTAAAATTTATACAATTCGAGGGCAATTTATGTTTAGCAAATTCCGTTTCACAGCTGCCGCCGCAGTTTTGGGAGCTGCTTTTTTGGGCACTTCTCTAGTTCAGGCCGTTCCTCAAACACCTCAGCAGCAATTTGCCACCTTGCGTGATAAGTATGTAGCTCAAATTCAACCTCTGGAAAAAGAGGCAAACGAAGCTTGGTGGGAATCGGCAACTACTGGTTCAGACCAATCTTATCAAAGACGCGAAAAAGCCGACAATGCTGCAGCCAAGCTCCACCAAGACAAAAAAGTTTTTCGTAAACTAAAAGCTTTGCGCGAATCTCGCAAGATTACCGATCCTTTGCAAGCTCGCCAACTCGACCTGATGTACTACGCTTATTTGCCTTATCAAGCTGACGCAGCTATCACTGCAAAAATTATCTCCCGCGAAGCTGAAGTCGATAAAGTTTTTAATACTCATCGCAGCTCTGTCGACGGTCAGAAATTGACCGAAAATGATGTGCGCAAAGTTATAGCCGAAAGCAACGACAGCGACAAAGTGCGTCAAGCTTGGCTTGGCTATATGGAAGTAGGACGCAAAGTAGCTATTCCCTTAAAAGATTTAGTCAAGTTGCGCAATAAAATGGCCCGTCAGCTAGGCTATCGCGACTTCTTTGCTATGCAATTAGACTTGCAAGAGTTTAACGAGCAAGAGCTTTTCGCTACTTTTGACGAGCTGGATAAGTTAACTGCCGCTCCTTTTAGTGAATTAAAGCAAGAAATAGATACCTACCAGCGCCAGCGTTTCGGCCTCAAGAAAGATGAAGCTGTACGTCCTTGGCATTTGGGAGATCTCTTCTTCCAAGAAGCTCCAGAGTTGAAAGAAGATGGAGTCAATTTAGACGACATTTACAAAGATTTGGATCCAGTTGTACTTTCTACAAAATATTACAACAGCTTAGGCATGAATCCAGAGAAGATCATCGCCCGCAGCGATCTTTACGAGCGCAGTGGCAAGAGTCCGCACGCTTTCGAAACTTGCATCGATAGAGAGCAAGATATTCGCGTTTTGTGTAACGTCAAACCCAACGGCGCTTGGATGGATACAGTAAACCACGAACTCGGCCACGGACTTTACGACCAATATATCGATCCATCTTTGCCTTATTTACTGCGCACTCCGGCCCACATTTTAACGACCGAAGGCTTTGCCATGTTTATGGGAGAAATGACCCGCACTCCCGATTTCTTGGCTAAAGTAGTGGGCCTCAAAGGTACAGAGCTGGATAAATATTCCCGAGCTTCCTGGCGTTTACTTCGTTCTGAGCGCCTTATATTCAGCCGCTGGACTCAAACTATGCTCCACTTTGAGAAGGAAATGTACGCCAATCCTGACCAAGATTTAAATAAGTTGTGGTGGGATCTCAAAGCTAAATACCAGCTTCAAGCTCCTCCTACTGATATGAGCGGTCAAGACTACGGCGCAAAAATGCATATTGTAGGTGCCCCCGTCTATTATCACAACTATATGATGGGCGATTTATTTGCTTCCCAGGTCTATGCTTATATGACAAAACATGTCATGCATGTAGACGATCCTTTGCAAACTTCTCTCTATGGCTCTCCTAAAGCCGGACAGTATTTACGCGAGCAAATTTTTGCCCGCGGCAGCCGCACAGATTGGAGACAAATGTGCCAAGAAGCTACCGGCGAGCCTTTAAGTCCCAAAGCTTTCGCTAAACTTTTCTTAAAATAATGTCAAGCAAGTAAATACATAGGGCCGCCGATCTGTAAAAAAGATCGGCGGCCCACAATGTTACAGCAGTCCCAAAAGAGCTAATTTCAACTTCTTAGCATGCTTCCCCCAGCTAAAGCCAGGGGATTCAGAGATATTAAACTAAAGCCAATTATTCGCTTTTCTGACTTTGGGCCAATTCTTCCATAGAAGCTACAATCTCTGCCACCACCTTTAAATCGGCGGACAGCTTCTGTATATCGATGCCTTGTTGAGAAATTCGATCGATTATTTCAGAATTCAATTTCTTGATGACAGGCCTAGCCTCTTGAAGTGCTCGGCGCCCAGATTCGCTTATTTTTAGGAGTTTGCCACGTTCTGATTTGCCGTTTTTCTTTTCTTCGGCCCAGCTGTTTTCCTGAACCAAAACTCTCATATTACGACACATAGTGGCTGTATCAACCCCTAAATGTTTGGCCAGTTCTACTTGAGAGACACCATCTCTAGCCTCTTGATAGTGCTCGGAATCACACCAGCTCAAATCTTCAAGAGCTTCCAAAACAGCTACTTGAGTAACTCTGATAGGTAACTCCACACGAAAAGCAGTTGCGGTATTATTGCTGCTCCTGCGAGTACGTTCGACAGAAACTTTTGGCATCAGCGTATTGTAAAGACGCGTCATAGCCCTAGACAGAGAACGAAGGTCGGAGCAAAGAGAGCTGTCTACGTCACCAGTTTTTTTCATCAAATTATTCCCTGCAAGCGTATAGCAGAAACTAAATCTCCTGTCAGGTAAAAAACCTCACTTTCCTCAGCTGAAGCATATGTAAATATATTCAATACAAGCTGCCCATTAGCTACTCACGGCAGCTTTGAAATTGGCGAATTTTACGCATTATCGGCCTTTTTCCCGAATCGAAGAAGCGACGTTAGCCTTCTCACAAAAACGGTAATCCAACCAATACGCTTTAAACTTCTGCCTAAAACAGATTTTCCTTTGTTTAACCTAACTCCACCCAAAGTCTTCCTTAGCAGGTGTAGTTGGAAGCTATAAAATCTAGTTTTTTTGCATAATACCCCACAAAGTAGCAGATTGTTTAGGCAGGAAAAACGCGTTTTATAACCGAAGTCGGGGGGTTAAAACGGAGGATAAAGATAGATATATGATATTACCTCGCGAGATAATCAGCGCTCTGCCTAAGACCGACTTACACTTACATCTTGATGGTTCATTGCGTTTGAGTTCCCTTATCGAGATGGCCAAAGAGCGTAACGTTAAACTTCCTTCCTATACAGAAGAAGGTATGAACGAACTCGTATTTCGCCCTCATTACAACAACTTAGTTGAATACTTAGAAGGCTTCAACTACACTTGTGCGATTCTCGTCGACGAAGAGGCTTTAGAAAGAACAGCTTATGAATTAGCTTGGGATAATATCAACGAAGGCGTACGTTATATCGAAACACGCTTCGCCCCCCAACTTCATATCAATGAAAAACTCTCCTTAGAGCAAATTATTCGTGCCGTCAACAGAGGTTTTGCCAAAGCCGAAGCCGAGTACAACTCTTCTCCGGCCGTAACCGAAAATGGTGAACCTCCTTTCCACTATGGCTTAATTACTTGCGCTATGCGCTTTTTTGTGGCCGCCAGCTCTCCTTACTATGCCAAATTGATGGAAGTATTCAGAGAGGCTCCCCTCAAAGAGATTTATTCTATGGCTTCCTTGGAACTGGCTAGAGCCGTAGTGCGTTTACGTGACGAAGAAGGCATCCCGATTGTGGGCTTCGACTTAGCCGGAGCTGAAGCTGGCCATCCCGCTAGCGATCACGAGGCAGCCTATCACTACGTACATAAAAACTTTATGCACAAAACCGTACATGCAGGCGAAGCCTACGGTCCCGAGAGTATTTTCCAGGCTATCACCGACTTGCATGCCGATCGTATCGGTCACGGTTATCACCTCTTCTCTCCTGAGCTCTGCGGCCCCAATGTCAAAGATCCTCAGCAATACATTGAGCGTTTAATTCGCCATATTGCCGATAGCCGCACTACTATTGAAGTGTGCATCACTAGCAATATGCAAACCAACCCTGCTATAGGCGACGTTAAGAACCACGCTTTTGGCAAGATGTTAGCTAACAACTTATCGGCCACGCTGTGCACAGACAACCGTTTAGTCAGCCATACCACCGTGACCAACGAAGTAGAGTTGGCCCTCAAGACTTTCGATCTTACTCCCAGACAGTTGCGTGACACTATCGTCTATGGATTCAAACGCAGCTTCTTCTTCGGTCCCTACACCGAGAGACGTAAGTACGTTCGTCAAGTACTCAACTACTACGATTCCATTATTGAAAAATACAATAAAGAGCAAGAGAGCAAGTAGTTTCTTTCTCTTTGAGTCTACAATCATAACGCGATTGTAAACATCTTGCTTAAAGCTCCACTTTTCTTTCTCGCGAAAGGAAAGTGGAGCTTTTGCTATTTTATGGGTATAAACTCTGCTTTTATAAAAAGCCTTTTTACATAAAAGAAGGCGAATCTATGTCGAGACGTTAACTTCCTGCTCACACCAATTAACTTATTTTGTCCTATATTCGATAATGTAGAATTGTTTGTTGATCATCAAGATGATTAAGAATAAAAATCAGCTTGATGATCTCGACGGAGGTTCCATGATCAATAGTATTGGCTCTGCTTCCATATCCACTTTGCAACCGGGAAGCTTAGCTGCTTCCAAAAACAAAGTTCAAGCTCCTCAAGAGGAAAAGCTCTACTGTCAGGCAGCTATTTCTGACCAAGTAGAGATTCGCCCTCAGACCAAGCTTGAAAAAGTTCTGGCCGCCACCAGCGCCAAAGCAGCCCAATTAGAGCAAGATCTCGAGCCACACGTACCCGGTCAGGTTATTGTAAAAACCAAGGGCTCTCTTATGCAGAGCACCGGCAATATTGCCAAGAAATACGGTGCTACCGTTTTGGAGAAATTCAGCAACGGAACCAGCGTTTTCAAGGGTATGCAGGGCGAGATGCTCCATATTCAGCTGCCTGAAGGCATGACCACAGCTCAGGCTATGGCTGCTATGCAGGAAGATCCTGAAATAGAATATGCCGTACCCAATTCCATCTATACTTTAGAAGATGACGCACCTGCCCAGGCTCCAGCTGAAAGTGGCAGCACCACAGTAAAAACCGATCAAGGCAAAGTTCCCAACGACTTAGACTCTAAGCTCTGGGGCTTAAAAAATGACGGCCAAGATGGCGGCACGCCCGGAGTAGATATCGACGCTTCTTTGGCTTGGCAAAAAACTACCGGTCTTCCCAACGGTCAAGGCCCCATTATTGCAGTTATCGATACCGGCGTAGACTACAACCATCCCGATTTAGTCAACAATATCTGGACTAATACCGGCGAAATTCCTGGCAATGGCATTGACGACGATGGCAACGGCGTTATTGACGATGTACATGGCTACAACGCTTTCGATGATAACGGCGATCCCATGGATGTACACTCTCACGGTACCCATTGCGCTGGTACTATTGCCGCCGAAGGCAATAACGGACAAGGCGTAGTTGGTGTCAATTGGCAAGCCACCATTATGCCGATTAAAATCTTTAATGACAAAGGACGTACTGACGCTGCGGCCATTATTCGCGGTATCAACTACGCTTCCCAAAACGGCGCCCGCATTACTTCCAATTCGTGGGGCGGCGGCGAAGCTAATCAAGCCATTAAAGAGGCCTTTGCTCGCTCCAGCGCCTTGCACATTATGGCTGCGGGTAACTCTTCAGACAATAATGACCAGACGCCTCACTTCCCCAGCAGTTACGATTTACCCAACTCGATAGCCGTAGCTGCTACCGACCGCAACGATGAGCTGTGCTATTTCTCTTGCTACGGCGAAAAGTCGGTCGATATTGCTGCTCCTGGCGAAGACATATACTCCACTATTCCTGGCGGAGGCTATGGCAATAAGAGCGGTACTTCTATGGCAACTCCTCACGTTAGCGGCGCAGCCGGTTTGCTTTTGGCTATGGATCCAACCATGAGCAATGACGAAATCAAAACCCGCCTCTTCGAAGGAGCCGACAAAGTGGAAGGCTTAAAAGGCGTTGTTTCTACTGGAGCCCGCTTAAACGTCAACGGAGCTATGGAATACAATTACCAAGCTCCCAACGCTTAGCTTCTAGTTTTGTCTGTAAATAGTGCCTTTGTTTAGCTATTAAGTAAAAATAAAGGTAAACAAGGGTCGATCTTTCTTAGCTTCAATTATAAAAAGCCAGGAGGCTCGGCCCGTCTTCAATAGAATTTGTATATTAATACATTTCCGTTCAAAAAAAATGTTCTAGGAGGCAAGATGATTTCCAATATCGGCCCCAACAGTATAAATCAATTACAAAGCACTTATACTCCCCAAGCTGCCACAAAATCGGAAGCTAAAGCAGAAAATTCTAATCCTCAAGTTAGTTCCGACTCTGTGAGCTTAGGCTCAGAAAAAAGCTCTTTAGGTGAATTCGTTCCTGGTCAGGTTATCATTAAAACCCGCGGTTCCATGATGGCCAGCCTCAACAACGAAAGTGTTGTCGAAAAATACGGCGCCAAAGTGCTGGACAACTTCCAGATTCCCGGTCGCATGAAAGCTGCCGGTGCTGGTCAAATGATGCAACTTCAGCTTCCCGAAGGTATGACCACCGAAGAAGCTTTAGCGCAAATGCAACAGGATCCCAGCATTGAATTTGCCGTTCCTAACACCATTTACCACGCTGAAGATGTTGCCAAAGGTCAAGAGTTTACCCGTGAGCAATTAGCCGAAGGCAAGGTTCCCAACGACGCCAAGTTTAGTCAGCAGTGGGACATGTACAATGACGGCAGCAAAAACGGTACCGCCCGCGCCGACATTCACGCCCCCGAAGCTTGGCAAATTACTACCGGTTTACCCAACGGACAGGGTCCTCTAATTGCCGTTATCGATACTGGTGTCGATATCACTCACCCCGATTTAGCGGCCAATATCTACACCAACACTAAAGAGATCCCCGACAATGGTATTGACGATGACGGTAACGGTTTTGTAGACGACTATCAGGGCTGGAATGCTTGCTTGCAAAATGGTGACGTTATGGATCGCCAGGGCCATGGAACTCACGTTGCCGGTACGATCGGTGCTGTAGGCAATAATGGCGAAGGTGTTACCGGTATAAACTGGTCGGCCACTATTTTGCCCGTTAAAATTTTCAGCGATGATGGTGGTGCCGATGCCGCTTCTATTATTCGCGGTATCAATTATGCCAATTCCGTAGGTGCTCGCTTAACTTCCAACTCTTGGGGCGGTGGCCCGGCGAACCCTGCCATTCAGGAAGCTTTCCGCAATTCGGCTGATGCCTTGCACATGATGTCGGCTGGCAACTCCGGAACCAACAATGACGTTCATCCTCACTATCCTTCCGACTACGGCTTACCTAACAACGTCGCTGTGGCTGCTACCGATCGCAACGATCAATTAGCAAAATTCTCTTGCTACGGAGAAAACAACGTTGACATCGCCGCTCCTGGCAAAGATATCCTTTCCACCATCCCTGGCGGAGGCTACGCTGTCATGAGCGGTACCTCCATGGCTACTCCCCATGTAACCGGCGCTGCCGGCTTGCTCTTAGCCATGGATCCGGAAATGAGCAACGACGAATTGGTAGCTCGTCTTACCAAAGGCGGCGACCAATTGGAAAGCTTGCAAGGCAAAGTAGGTAGCGGTGCTCGCCTTAATATCGAAGGCGCCATGAAGTACGATTACCAAGGCCAAAAGGTCAAGTAAGCATACTCTTTTTAGGAAGCTGACTTTTTAAAGTTAAGTTTCCGCCAATTTACTAGCCACAGAGGGCGTCTCTTCGAAAGCTCAGCTTAAAGAGACGCCCTCTGTGCGTCCAAAAATCGTTTTTATAGGAAATTATCTATGCCCAGTCAGTACCAGCCCTATCTAGACTTAGCCCTCAAAGCTGCCCAACGAGCTGGCGAGCTCATTCGCAAAGCCGTCGGCGAGTCTCACCATATCGATAAAAAAGGCCGCATCAATTTAGTAACTGAAGTCGACAAAGCTAGCGAAGAGCTTATCTTTTCTTTAATAAAGAGTACCTTCCCTGAACATAGCATTTTAGGTGAAGAACAAGGCCAAATTGTAGGCAGTGACAACAATTGCCGTTGGATCGTCGACCCTCTGGACGGCACTACCAATTTCGCTTCAGGCTATCCTTTTTTTGCCGTATCTATCGCTTTTGAGCTCAACGGACAAGTAGTAGTCGGCGTAGTCCACGATCCTTGTCACGAAGAGACCTTCTATGCCATTTTAGGCGAAGGCGCCTACTTAAACAGCCAGCCTATACACGTAAGTGACACTTCCGTTTTGGAAGATGCTCTTTTAGTTACCGGTTTTCCTTACGATGTCAGTAGTTCACCTGATATTCATTTGGGCATGTTCCACGATTTGATTATCAAAGCCAGAGGTGTACGTCGCGACGGTTCTGCCGCCTTAGACCTTTGCTATATAGCTTGTGGTCGTTTTGACGGCTACTGGGAATTGGGCCTTTCTCCTTGGGATATCGCTGCTGGTTCCTTAATAGTTAAAGAAGCAGGTGGCAAGATGAGTGATTTCTTAGGCGAACCGCACAACATGTTGTATCGCGACCTAATGGCTTCCAATGGAAAAATTCATCCAGCCCTCTTGGAAGCTGCTAAAAAGTACACCACAGCTTTACGCCAGTCTCCTTATTGGATCGAAAAGGGCGAGCGTATCGATCATTCCACTTACAAACGCTGAGGCAGTGCTTGCATTGTTAAATAAGCTTCGTTTTCCGATTTGAAGGCAATTTTATTGCCTAATCGGGCAGGGAAATTCTCTCAGCCTAAAATTACCGGGCAGGTAGCAGCTCTCTAATGGTTAAGCAAGCTCCTGCCTTTTTAATAAATGCTGCAATAAAGGAAGACTCATATGGATTCTGCTAACTGGAATATAGACAAAAGCGACGAACTCTATTCTATCAAGCGTTGGGGAGCTCCATATTTTTCTATCAATTCCAACGGTCATTTAGTGGTATCGCCCCAAGGTGAGCGCGGCGGTTCTATCGATCTTTACACTTTAATTGAAGCTCTGAAAGGGCGTGGTTTAAGTTTGCCTATTCTGCTTCGTTTTCCAGATATTCTCCAAGATCGTATCGAGCGTTTAAATTCGGCTTTTGCCAGAGCTATAGCCAAATATAATTATCCGGGCGTCTATCGCGGTGTCTTCCCTGTTAAAGTTAATCAACAGCGCCATATTATAGAAGAATTGGTTAAATGCGGTACGCCTCATCACTTTGGTTTAGAAGCAGGTTCTAAGCCAGAATTACTGATTGCTCTCTCGGCTATACATTCCACTGAGTGTCTTATCACTTGCAACGGTTACAAAGACCGCGAATATTTGGAAACAGCCATTTTAGCTTCCAAACTTGGGAAAAAAGTCATCATCATTTTGGAGCAACTAGACGAAGTATGTTTGGCCGTACGTGTAGCTAAAGCTCTAAATTTGCCTGCGTCTTTCGGTTTTAGAGTAAAACTCAATCGTAAAAGCCAAGGCCATTGGGGCAGCAGCGTAGGCGAAAGAGCCAAATTTGGCATGTCCGCCTATGAGATTTATCAAGCTGTACAAATTCTTATCAACAACGATATGTTGGAGAATTTGAAGTTGCTTCACTTCCATATCGGTTCGCAAATTTCGGCAATAAGTGTCATCAAAGGAGCTTTGCGCGAAGCCGGTCGCATCTACGCCGAATTGGTAAAATTAGGCGCTCCTATGGGCTTTTTAGACGTGGGCGGAGGCCTGGCTGTCGACTACGACGGTTCCAAGAGCGACTTCTACGCCTCTAAAAATTATAATATGCAAAGCTATGCCAACGACGTAGTAGCTGAAATAAATGATGCTTGCAAACAAGCCAAAATTAAAGCTCCTACCATTATTAGTGAAAGTGGCCGAGCCTTAGCTTCCCACCAATCGATTTTGGTTTTTGACGTTTTAGGTCAAAATAAAGTTGGCAATTTCAATATTCCTCCGGCTGTCGGCGATGAAGACTACATTATAAAAACTCTGCGTGAAATTTATGAAGGCATTACTCCGGAAAATGCGCAAGAGTCTTTCCACGACGCTGTCCAATTTAAAGATGAAGCTCTGAGCGCTTTTCAGTTGGGCATGCTTTCACTCAAAGATCGAGCTCTGGCAGAAAAGTTATACTGGCAATCATGCCGTAAGATCTACGAGACCTTGCGCGAAGCCAACGCTACTAGCGACGACTTCTTTACTCTAGAGAAATTGCTCTCTACTACTTATTATGTCAATTTGTCAGTTTTCCAATCAGCTCCCGACTCTTGGGCTCTCGATCAGTTGTTCCCTATTTTACCTATTCATCGTTTAGATACGGCTCCCGACGAAAAAGTTACTCTGGCCGATCTCACTTGCGACTCCGACGGTAAAATTGACAAATTTATCGATATAAAAGAAGACGTCAATTCTTTGCTAGACGTTCATTCTTTGCGCTTTAATTCCGAGACTAACTTTTACGGCACTGAAGAAGAAGGTAAAGTTCCCGAACGCTTAAGCCACGAGCCATACTACTTAGGTATGTTTTTAATTGGAGCTTATCAAGAGACTATGGGCAATTTACATAACCTCTTCGGCGATACCCATGCTGTACAAGTAAAGCTAACTCCCTCAGGCTACAGACTCGAACATATTGTACGCGGCGACACCATGAGCAAAGTGCTCTCTTACTTCCAGTATAACCCAGAAGATTTGCTCGAACGTATGCGCCAGCAATGTGAAGATGCTTTAAGCGAAAATTCTCTCACCTTAGAAATGTCGCAAAAATTGCTCAATAACTTCGAGCGCAGCTTAGCCAGTTATACTTACATGTCGTGAAATAATTAAGAAACGGAGCTTACCTTAAAAGTGAATCCTCTCCCAACAGAATCTGAATCCACCCAAACTACAGCTCCTGTTTCCGCTGTCGATAAAAACCGTGAAGCGGTGCCCTCGGAAGTAATTATTGCTTCCGCCAGTAGAGCTTATGCGCCAACAGCCTTAAATTTGGCTCCGCTAAGCGAGCAAACCGGACACCGCTTAATAAATAGCATCAAAGGGTTGGGCACCATTTTGCTGGCGCTCAGTCTCATTATCGCTTGCTTCCATCCTTGGACAAAACAAGCTATCGAAGAGACTTTAAGCATTACCCCCTTGCTTTTGCTGGTACTTATTTTCGTCTATGTGGTCAATCCCATAGTCGAATTTTTAATGGTGCAAATTAGAAAAATACCGGGCGCCCAATATTTTTCTTATACAAAATCACTAGTTGTCACTTACGTTTTACTCTTGGTACTAGCTTTAAGTGTACTTGCTTTAGCTGCCCCTCAGCTATTTGGTGAAATCAAAAGTTTGGCAGAGAACTTCCCAACTATTACCCAAAAAGCGATCGCTATTTTAGATCATTTTCGCCAAACTCACCTAGCAGTTCTACCTAGCAGTGTACAAAGCAACATCACCGAGCTAGTAAATCAAGCCGGAAGTTTGGCTGGGCAACTTATTAACAGAGGCTTACAATATGCAAGCGCTTTCTCGTCTGCTATAGTTTGGGTTGCTACAGCCATAGTAATGGTTCCTTTTATCTCTTTTTACATGCTCAGCGAAGGCCAAGAACTGGTAGATTTTTGGGTTAATTTATTGCCTATTCGCCGCCGCCAACCGGCTAAGAATATTCTGTTGCAATTACATTACTCCATGAAAAGCTTCATAAAAGGCCAAGCCTTACTTTGCTGTGCGGTCGGCGGCTTGACCACATTACTTATGGCCCTAGTAATGCCAAAGTATTGTATAGCTTTAGGAATTATTGCAGGCATTACAGAAGCTATTCCTATAATCGGCCCTATTTTGGGAGCATTACCAGCCGTACTGTTGGCTTTGGCTTTACCGGATACTGGCGGCATTACCTTAGCCTTAATTGTGGCAGCCGTTTATATTCTCATTCAACAAGCTGAAAACAATTTCTTAGTGCCACAAATCATGGGAGATAGTCTGGGCCTTCACCCTCTCAGTTTGATGATTGGCATGATGGTGTTTGCCAATGTATTTGGCTTTTGGGGAGTAGTATTGGCTTCCCCCATTGTGGCAGCGGTAAGGATATTAGTTATTCATTATTGCAACCCCGAACTTGAAGCGAAACTTTTAGAGCAATTAAAGCAACGCGAACAGAAAGCGCTAACTTCTGTAAATTCAGACGTTAGTGCCGACAGTCAGCCTAAGAATTAGGCGCAGGTAAACAACTTTACAAGAGCGAAACCGCCGAGGAAGTCGTCTTTTTATCGCTCATTTTTTAATTATCAGTTGAAAGGTTTTTGGGATATCGTGAATTTTTCTAAGTTTTTACTTGTATGTGCTCTCACTGCTGGCCTGTCTGTTGCCGGGCTTTCCCCTGCTCAAGCTGATGACAAACTCGTCGGCGAGGCTTTAAAGTATTTCAACGCCAAAAATTACACCAAAGCCAACACCCTGATCGATCAGCACTTGGCTAAAAATCCCAAAGATGCCAACGCTCAGTACGCTAAGGCCATGATCTTATATCGTATGGGCCATTATATAAAAGCTCTGCAGCGCTTAGAAATAGTACTGAAGCTGTCTCCAAAGAACCACAATGCAGCTACAGCTTATGCTCGAATCAACCAGCAAGCCGTCTACCACCTCAATCAAGGCAAAAACGAAGATGCTATTGCTTTGGCCAATCACAGTGTAGACATTATGCCTAAATGGAACTCCATGGAATTTCGCGTTGCTCAAGCTGGTTGTTATTTTGCCAAAGGTACAGCTTACTTTGAGCGTTGGTGCCTGAGCAATGATCCAGAAGATTCACGTATAGCTATGGAAAGCTGGGAGAAGACTCGCGATCTCGATCCTACTTCAGCTACTCAGCAATTAGTTAATGGTATCAATTCCTTTGTCAGTGGCAATTACACTTTAGCCAAGAAATACTTCGACGAAGGCTTAACTGTACGCAAAGAAAACAAATATTTGCAACTTTGGGACGCTTTTGCCAATGCTTCCGTAGGCGAAACTAACCGTGCGGTAGCTCAGCTTAACGACTTAGCTTCCCTCTTTAGACGCAACCCTGTTTTGCATCTTTATAAAGGTGATATTGCCAAACAAACGGGCGACTTTGATACTTCTCGCCAAGAATACACCATTGCTAAAGATTTGCGTCCTACCGACCATCGCATTCCTGTAGCTTTGCGTACTCTCTATTTATGTGCCAACCAAGTCAACGACGGCTTAACCGCTTACGACGAACAAATAAGCCAAGCTCCCGACAACTTCAATCCTTATTATCAGAAGGCTTGCTTGCTCAAAGAGGCTGGTTACTTCGATGAAGCTCTCGGCGCTTACAATACCATAGCCTCTTCGTCTAATTTCACTCCCGTACAAGTGGCTTCAGCGAAAGTCGGCATGGCTCTAATCCATTTTGAACGCGGTGACAGCAAAAAGGCTATGGCTTGTGTCACTCCAGAAGATTTGCAAACTTTGAGAAGTTCCAATAGCCCTATGAGTTTGCTTTATGCAGCCTACGCCGAGAGCCAGAGCGCTTTACGCGAAAAAGCTTGCCGTGAAGCTTTGCTTTACTCCGGCCCGGACGCCATGTTTGTGCAACGCTGTGCCTTCAATTCTTTAGCTGAAATTGAAGCTTCCCGCAAGCAATACGCTAAAGCTATGGAATGTTTATACCAAGCTTGGAGACGCACAGCTTCTATATCTTCTCAGTGCACCGCTATGCGCGATCAGTTCGAAAGCTATAAAGCTGATACTCGCAAACAACTCCAAGCAGAAATGCGCAAATTAGAAAAGGGCAAACGTCCTGACAAAGAAGAAGCTTTGCAAAAAGTGAATGCCAATTTGGAGGCTTTAAACACCTTAGATCTGGGCGAAGCAGGCACTATGTTCTTCCAAATTCAGGGTTCCTCTGTAGGCACCAATGCTACTTTGGTTCCAAAGTCATTAACTGGCAACATGGGAGCCATCACTTCCGATAGCTTGAAGTCTTCTTCTTGGGTAAATATCACTCCTGACTGGCAATAATTCTTAGCTCAATGATTTTTTGAAGCTAAAATAAAGAAAGGCTGCCCGATACCACCGAGCAGCCTTTTTTGTTTAGCGAAAATGGCTAATAGTCTTCAAAGGTACAACCTAAGCTATTAACGAAGCTTCCCAAAGTATCGGGATATGTGAAATTTGTTCTGATTTTTTGCGCAGCAGACTACAATACGGAGAAAGAAAATTGCCTGAGATTCCTGCTTCCTTACAACAAATAATAAAAATATGTGAAAAAATATCCATCGGTGAAGCTGAACCAGGAGCTTTAAATGGATTATTTGTCAAAGCCAGACAGGTAATTGCCTTCGAACGTACAGGTTTGGAACGCTTTACTTGGGATGCCATTTGGACTGACAAATTTCAAAGTCTGGTCAAGAAACTTCAAGCAGAATTGGAAGCACACGAAAAGGCTTTACAAGACTTAGAAAATTCCTTAAGCGATACAGAACCTTTTGCTATCGAAAAAGCGGGGCGCGACTTAAAATACAGCGCCGAAGCTGTAGCTACTCTGTGGGATGAGCTCAATGCGGAAGTGGGAGAGCAAATGGTCATGTCTCCCTACCCAGTTTACGACCACTTACTTAAAGTTGGCCAAAATATTTTACAAGGCCACGTTGATCCTTCTGTGCTGACGGCTTTCTTCACTCCAGCAGCCGATTTTACTATCCGACTTCGCGCAGCAGTCAAGCGTTTTGTCTTATTTTACGGCGAATCTTCCCTTTCAGAATGTGCCCAAAAAGTTATAACTAACGTCGAAGCTGGTATGGGTGCTTTGGATAAATTTTTACAAAGTGGCCAAACTAAAGCTTTAGATGATGCTTTGCACCTTTTGGTAACTACTACGGTCACTATGTATACAGTTATGAGCGACATGGGACAGTGGGCAGCAGCTGAAAAGAAATATGCCCGCCATCCCTTAGTCGAAGAGCTCTATCGTGCCAGAGAAGCAAAATTGCAAGGAGAAGATCTCTCTTACCTCTGGCAAGCTATTAAACATGCCTTAAAATTAGAGCTTACTCAAGTACAAACTTTGCTCAATCATCCCCTGGCTTCTCTTTGTGACGTTCATAGTCAAGCTCTTAAAGCGGGCATGGCCCGCGTTATGTATATAGTTCAAGAGGGCGAAAAAAAGAGCTTGGACGAATTAAACTTGCCAGAATTTGATATTATGTTGCTTAATTTAGATCGTTTAATTCACAACGATTTAACCCATATAAATATCGAATGTCGCTTAGTGTCTGGAGCTCCCAATTTTGAAGAATTATTAGTGACAGTCGGTTTGGCTATGGATGGTAAGATCGAGCCTGAAGCCTTCAAAATTATTCTCCAAGACACTTTAGAAAGAATTGAAGAGACCCAAAATAACCTTGATGGCGCTTTGGAGCAGCTTAGTGCAGAAGATTTAGAGCTTTTGGCTCACTGCTTAGATTGCCAAGCTCTGGGGTGCCGCGAACTGGCTTCCTGGTGCGAAACTGGTGACAAGCAATTGCTTAAAAACGGTTGGCGGCGTATTAGTGCCAGTTTACCATCTACCAAACGCATTTGTGCTCAAATGAAAAAAAGCTTAGGGTTAAACGACAATTCTTCTAAAAAGCTCACTTGCATGCGCTGCGGCCAACAGAATCCCGCTTCAGCTCGTTACTGTTCCAAATGTTCAGCCGTACTTATGCAATTAGTGCAAGCACCTCCAATGGAATATACCGATTTAGAAACTGGCCTCAGCGATAGCAACTTTGAACATCCCTTGCCAGGCAACATCTTGAAGCTGGAACAATTGGTACGCTCAGTAGAAAGCGGTCAAGCTTACACTCAAGAAGCTGCCGAAGTGTTGGACAAGCTGTTAAGCAGCGCTTATGCCTATCGCAAACTATATATCAACAGAGTACGCCCGGCCTTAGAAAGAGAACAAATTGATCCTTCTATAGCCGAACGTTTCGAAATAGGTATGAGTTCCTATATTGATGGTTTAGAAATATGCCGCAACTTTGTAGAAGATCCGCAAATTGATTATTTATATAACGGTCTAGATCAAGCTTCGGCAGCAGCTTTGGAATTGAATGAATTGCAAACAGAATTGGCCGATTACTTCTAATTGGCTAAGATGAAATTGATAGAGAAAGAACCCTGTCCGAACTCCCATAAACAACTGTTTAGCTTGGTAGACATCTTGCTTTATGCTCGCGGCAGGGTTTTTATTTATCTTCAATTCCAACATAATGCAAACTAACCGCTAATACTTCTATGTTAGAATAATTGTAGAGTCTTATGCCATTTTTCAGACTCAGTTAGCTTCAGCAAAGAGCAGGAAATACTAAAACTTATGCGTTGGTCATTTAAATTAGCAAAACTGTGGGGTATTGATATATATGTTCACTACACCTTTATGCTGTTGCTAATCTGGATATTTTTCTCTCGCGGAGCCAAAAACGATTGGACTACCAGCTTAATCAGCGTATTTTTCACCCTAATCGTTTTTGGAGTCGTAACTTTGCACGAGTATGGCCATGCTTTGACCGCCAGACATTTCGGAATTGCCACCAGAGACATAACTTTATGGCCTTTTGGCGGCGTAGCAACTTTGCAAGGTTTACCTCAGACACCACGCCAGGAAGTTTTAGTGGCTTTAGCTGGCCCAGCCGTCAATTTTGTCCTGGCTCTGGCAACTTATCTTTTCACAGATTTTATCTTTATCCCTCATTTAGCGGCCAATTTTATTCCCATAGTACAAGTATATGGAGTAGAAGTTCTCTACTGGTTCATGTGGAGTAATATTGTTTTAATGGCCTTTAATTTAATTCCAGCTTTCCCCATGGACGGCGGTCGTGTATTGCGCGGTTTCTTGTCCAAAAAGTACGATTTTCTTACGGCCACTGATAAAGCGGTTAGCATTGGTAGAGCTTGTGCCATAATTATGGCTATATACGGTGCCGGTTACAACCATATGCTGATTATCATTGCCATTTTTATCTGGTGGAGTGGTACTCAAGAGCTCAATCAAGCGATCATGCTTGAACGTATGCGTCGAGTAAAAGAAGGTACAGCCAGCCTCGCCGATCTTTTTGGTTTAGGTTTAGGCACTATGGGAAATGTAATGAGTCATATCCTCGGCATGAGCGGTTTCAATCCCAATAGTCAGATAAACTTTGGCGAAACACAAACTTCTCCCTATAATACAGAGCGCAGAGCAAACGACGCACCTGAATACATTATTTCCGAAGGATCTGTGCGTAATAGTCAGCGTCCAAATTTCCCTGGCGAAGGTAAAATTATTGACGCCGAGTTTATTTCCGATGGCGATGACGATTCTTCGTCTGAGTCAAAAACATCCTCTACAAATAACGATGGCCTCAGAATTGTTGATATAAAGTAGGCTTAAAAAAGGAACCATATGTTGACTATTCCCCAAAGAGCTGCTTTTGTCGGTGCCAAACTCGATGAGCTTTTTCCCAACCCCAAGCCAAGCCTTATTTTTTACAGCCCCTTTACTTTGTTGGTAGCAGTTATGCTTTCGGCTCAATGTACCGATGAAAGAGTAAATAAAGCTACCGCTAGTTTGTTTGCCGTAGCCGATACGCCTGAAAAAATGGACAAACTCAGTCAAGAAGAGATTTACCAGCATATTTACGGCTTAGGCTTGGCCAAAAACAAAGCCAAATACTTAAAAACTATGTGCCGCCAGCTTTTGGAGAATTTTTCCGGAGAAGTGCCCCAAGATTTTAAAAGTTTGGAAAGTCTCTCTGGAGTGGGCCATAAGACAGCTTCAGTAGTAAGGTTGCAAGCTTTCAATTTGCCAGCTTTTCCTGTAGATACACATATTTTTCGCTTAGCTAGGCGTTGGGGACTTTCTCAGGGCCAAACTCCCAAGCAAGTTGAAGCAGATCTTAAAAAACTATTTCCCCCCGAAGAATGGGGAAAACGTCATCTTCAATTTATCGATTGCGGCCGAACTTATTGCAAAGCTTTAGCTCACGATGCTACTAAATGTCCACTTTGTAGCCGACTACACAACCTAGCCCCTGCCGCTTCTAATTAGCTTCCAAGCAGGAAGAGCAAGTTCAGTTTGGCAAATACGCAAGTATGAATATTTGCGATCTCCGAGCCACTGAGCTGGCCCAACTTATCAAAGACAAGAAGTTATCCCCCGTAGAAGTCACCAAGGCTTACCTTGAGCGCATAGATGAACTCAATTCTAAAGTAAATGCTTTCATCACTTTAGATAGTGAAGGAGCTCTAGAGCAAGCTCGCCGTGCTGAAAAAGAAGAGGCAGTAGGCCCTTTGCATGGCGTTCCTGTGGCCATAAAAGATCTTTCTTACACTAAAGGGATGCGCACTACTTGCGGTTCCCTTACTTTGAAAGACAACATACCCGACTTCGACTCCATTTCTGTTACTCGCATTCGCCAAGCCGGAGCTATCATTCTGGGCAAAACTAACACTCCCGAATTTGGCTACAAAGGAATAACTAACAATAGAGTCTTTGGCCCAACTCTCAATCCTTGGAATTTAGAACGCCATGCTGGCGGGTCTAGCGGCGGTTCAGCCAGCGCAGTAGCTGCCAATTTAGTGCCCATTGCCGAAGGTACCGATGGAGCCGGCTCCATTCGCATTCCAGCCTCTTTCTGCGGTGTAGTTGGCTTTAAGCCCAGCTTTGCTATGGTTCCGCGCTACCCTATTCCCGATTTGTATTACACTTTAAGCCATACTGGCCCAATAGCTCGTCATGTCGATGAAGCAGCACTTCTCTTTGAAGTGTTGGCTGGAGCTAGCTCTCACGACAACTTGAGTATGAGCCCTTACGATTGGCCTAAGTCAGCTATGGACAAATTAAATATAGCTTACAGTCCCAATTTAAACTATGCGCCCGTAGAAGAAGAAGTAGCTAAAATTGTCAGCCAAGCAGCTCAAAAATTTACTGAGCTTGGTTATACAATCAGCGAAGAAAACCCGCCTATCGAAGAAGATCCAGAGCCTTTGGAACTTAATATTTGGAACACGGTCTACGCTTCCCGCTATGCTCCTTTAAGCGAAGAGACCAAGGCTTTGCTCACTCCTGAAATGGTCGATATTATCGAAGAAGGCATGAAGTTGCCTGCTTACATGTATAGTAAAGACTCCATTAAGCGAACCAAGCTTTATTATACTATGGACAAGTTCTTTGAGCGCTACGACTTAATGATTACACCGACTATGCCGGTAGAAGCGTTTGATAGTAAATTGGAACGCCCCGAAAGCGTCAACGGTCGCAAGATCTCCACTTTATTCGGTTGGACTCCTTTTACTTACCCATTTAACTTAACCGGTCAACCTGCTATTACCGTTCCTGCTGGCTTAAGCTCCGACGGTTTGCCTATTGGCTTACAAATTGTCGGTCCTCGTGGCAGCGATCGTTTCGTCTTGGAAGTTGCCAAACGCTTCGAAGAGCTGGCTCCTTTCCCAGAATTAAAATTTGCCTAGCCAAACTTAAGGAGCTTCACAATATGTCAGTAAATATTATTACCAAAACAGTAGGGGCTTTTGGCACCAATTGTTATTTGGTGTATGACGATCATAATGTCGGCGTCATTATCGATCCCGGCGACGACGCTCTTGAGCTAGAGCGCACTATTAAAGCTTATGGGCTAGACATTAAAGCTATTTTGCTTACTCATGGCCATTGTGACCATCTTATTGGAGCAGCCCAACTGGAAAAAGATTTACATTTGCCTCTTTACGTAAATAGTCAAGACGTAAAAGCGGTCAACAGATGTAAAAGCGACGCTTTAGAATTGGGCTTAGTTTGTAAGGAGGTTCCTCAAGTTACAGGGACTTTAGAAGATGGCCAAATTTTTAAAGCTGGAGATCTGGAATTTAAAGTGCTCCATACTCCAGGCCATACTCCAGGTGGTCAAGTCTTAGTTTGCGGCCAGCACGCTTTTTGTGGCGATACCATCTTCCATGGTTCGATTGGACGTACCGACTTTCACGACGGAGATCACGCGGCCTTAATAAACTCTATTAAAAACAAGGTTTATACTTTGCCAGACGATACAATTCTCTATCCTGGTCACGGTTCGCAAAGTAGCGTAGGCTATGAGAAAAGGCATAACCCTTTTGTCAGAGCCTAGCCAACTAAATTGAAAGCATAAAAAAAAATAACGGCCGCCACAAAAGCGACCGTTATTTTTTTAATAAACACCGCAAGCTGACAACTCGACGCCTTTGTGTCAGCTCACAGCCAGTTGTTTTTACCCACTACTGCTTCTTCAGAACAATAGTAGCACCCGCAGGGAGGAAAATTCCATTTCCAGAGCTTACAGTACCGCCACCATTGCCAGTACCGGTGCCACCATAGCAGCGAGCGTTGGTATTAAACACTTCTTTCCACTGACCAGGAGGCAACTCCATACGATAGCCAGAGCGATCAGTATTGGCGAAGTTGGAAACTACCACAAACTCATCAGATCCGCCATTGTCGCGTTTCCAAGCCAGCACTTTGTCGTCGTTGTGAGTATAAACTCGGCTAGTATTACCAGTAGCATTGAAAGCGGAAGAAGTACGACGTAAAGCGACCAAATCGCGAGTCAAGGCGAATTGTCCAACCTGATTGGCCAGATCTTCAGCATCTTTCCTCTGCTCAGGATTCATCTCACAATAGCGATCGAACAGCTTTTGCTCGTCAGCACTCATACGAGAGCGCTCTACTTCTCGAGAAGAATTGTCCATAGCAGCGCACTTAGCAAAGTGATCCAACTTGTCGGGAGTGACAGGGAACTTGATCCAGCTCATATCGGCTCCCCAAGTGGAAGTTAAACCGTGCTTAAAGTCGTTATTGGCCAAGAATTCTTCACCTTGGAAGAGCATAGGCACACCAGGGCCGGTTAAAGTGATAGCCGAAGCGGTACGAGCGATAGCGCGAGGGAAAGGCTGTTTGACAGCTTCGTCATCTTTGGAAGCTGCTGCACCGCGATGGATCCAGTTACCAGTATTACCTACTTCATCGTGGCTGTGAGAGTAAGTGACAGCACGACTCCAATCAGTTACGCCTACGTGGCAAGTGATAGCTTCCATTAAGCGATCGGCGCTACCGACGCCCTGGGCCATTTCCAATAAGTCATCATGGAAGCGATCGTTCCATACACCGCTAAAGCCCATGCCCTTCTTTTCCCAACTGCCCTGACCGGATCCCTGAGTTTCAGACTTATCCATATCGGCGGCTACTAACCAGCTGCCACTAAAGTCTTCGGCTACTGTGTATACGTCAGGTTTAATCAAACGCAAAGAGCGGTTAATCTGACGCAAGGTATTCATACCCTCAATTTGCTCAGCGGAATTGCCTGTAGAGTGCAAAACTTGAGTAAAGTCGAAGCGGATACCATCGAAGCCAAACTCAGCAACTTGCTGTACAGCGTTGTCAGAATAGAAATCTTTGACGCTCTGGTTGGCGAAATTGGGCTTGGCGCCCCAAGGAGTGCAAGACTCGCCTTGCTGCCACCAATTGAAGAAGGAACGCTTGCCACCGTCGATACGCCCTAAAGGATCGTCGGCATCTGGCTTACCAGAAGTGTGGTTGTAAACCACGTCGGCCATAACATTGAAACCGCGTTTGTGGCTCTCATCTACAAAGAGCTTCATAGCGTCAGTACCAGAGATCCATACACTCTTGGCGCCGGGCTGTTCGTCATCGGTAATGAGCTTGCGATCTAAAGCTTCCTGGCGATCCATTTCAAAACCATAGCTAGCCGCGCCGGCATAGTAATAGTCGGGAGTGTAGCCCCAGTCACGCTTGGCCCCAAACTCGTTAGTCGGCATAAGCTCGATAGTATCAATGCCTAAAGAAGCAAAGTAATCGAGGTTGTTGATCATGTCTTCAAAGGTAGCCGGAACAGCATTATCCTTGGAGCTCATGAATGAACCGACGTGGGCTTCGTAAATTACGAAGTTGTTGTGATTGGTCTGACGTCTGGGAACGTTATCGTATTGGAATTCAAAGCTAGACTCACGAATTAAAGATTTGCGAGCAGATCCGGGCTTGGGTTGGATAACGTTTGTGTAAGGATCATTGAAAGGAGTAGCTATACGCTCTTGATTGCTGAGTTTGCCATCTCCATTGACATCACCGACCAACTTGCCGTCTTCTACAACTTGGTATTCGTATTGCATACCGATCAGTTTGGGGAAATTGTTAACAGCGGTCACCCAAGCTGTGCCGGCGCCAGGGCTATCTACGCGATTCATATCGATAGAGCCGTCTTCGTTAACACTATTGATCCAAGAGTATTTGTCGATAGGCTCAGTCTGATCTAATTTCCAATTGCGCAATACGTCTACGTCATGTTTATCGGCAGGTGAAGCTTGATCGTAGGGAATGCGCTCAGGTTTGCCCAAACGATCTAACAACTCTTGTTTGTTGAGTTGCTTGCCATTTTCATCACGCAAAACTAAACGCACACTGTCGGCATTGGGGTGAGAATCGACTGTAAAACGTCCCCATTGAGGATCGTCGGCATAGTTGGGGCCGCCTTTACCGCTATCATCGTACCAACCGACTTCGAAGCCCATAACGGGATCGACAAAGATACGCTCTAAGCCGCGCTGCTCACCTTGCAAATAACGAGCGTGGGGATCTGAATAGCGAACTTCTCCGCCCCAGCTGTTTTTTAAGACTTCGCCCTTTTCATTTAAAGCGGCATACTGGTAAGTTTTACCTTTGAGCTTACTCCAACCGTCGTTTTGAGTGAGCGTCCAAACGCCATTTTGCTCGTTTTTTTCCATGGGCAAGCGTTCTTCAATTTCGCCGGTCTGGGGGTTGCTTATTTCTACATAAAGCTTGTAATCGGCCAAATCACCTTTGCCCATTTCCGGAGACCAAGTCTGGAAACGAACGCCGTCTTCACCCTCTTTGTGGACGCCGAAAAGGTGCGTTTGCACTGGAGCGTAAGTCTGGACAGGAGAATCTTCTAAATTGAAGTTGGGGTTGGTTTCGCTCATAACTAACCACTGAGCATTTTGCACTTTACCATCTTTGCCGGTAACATCGCCAACAACGCCCCAACTAAATTGCTGATTTTGGCCAGTTTTAAGATCTACGGCCGCAGTAAAAATACCGTCTCCGGCCACGGCATCGCCATTTTTGCCGTCGTCGCGCATAGGAATAATCTTGTCGCCATTCCAGTGCTGATCATATAAACCGGTCTGATCGTTGAAAGATCCCTTCAAACCGATATTGCTAAGATCGACTTGCGGACAGCCGCGGCTGTCAAATTGGAAAAGGACTTGTTTTTTGTCGGTGCCTTCAGGCTGTACGGAAGCGTTTTCGGCCTTTACTTGAGCCGTGGGCATTTTGGGAGCACCGGCAGCAACTTCTTTGCTATCGGTACTATTTAACGAAAAACTGTCTACGGGAACAGCCGGAGCGGACGCCTGAGGGGCAGTCTGCTTAGATGCAGCAACGCTATTATTTTGTGCCACGGAGCCGGCCCGGAATAAGTCGGAAGAGCGTTCTATATTTATATTCATCAATTCCTTACTCTTTTCTACGTAGGTGACGAAATTTTTTGTCCTAAACAACCTAACCCTAGAACTTTTGACGTTTTAGACTTCACCTTAGCCGAAACGACCGGGTAAACGCCCACTTCGTCGCCGATTGCCGCCGCCTCCGAACCGCAATTCCAAGACAACGAACAGATCGCCAAACCAACGAAAAAAGTCCTACCATTCATTATCTCAAATGTACAAAGTTTTTTATGTATAAACAAGCATATTTTTTATTTATTTTTACATTTTTTCCAAAAGCTCACTCCTTTGTAACAATCTGATTTTTTACTTTGGATGGTAGGTGCCCAGCTTCAAAAATTTCCGCAAAAAACAGCTAATAAGTATTTTTTTATAAAAAATGACAAAGGACAGGGGCTGACAGTATCAAAAAGGCACGATCGGTTATATAATTTTCTCAGAAACGGAATCTGGTCAAACAGTGCAAATAAGATCTTATAAAGGAGGGCAGTATATGTTAAAAAACAAGCGCGGCATAGTTCTGATTACCACGATGCTTACAGTCGTTTTAGTAATTATGCTGCTCAGCTCCGTAGTATATTCCAACTTAGGCAGCATGCGCCTAGCTTCCAATTTTTACGGCCGTGAAGAAGCTCTCATGGCTGCCCAATCTGGCGTAGAGTATGCCGTCACTTGTTTGCAAAGCGACATTACCTGGCGCGGCGATAAAACTGACAATGCTTTATCCGACTCAACTAAAGGCGTCAGTGTTCGCGAGCGTAACGGCAACGTCGTAGGCATGCTTACTACCGCCAACGGCAAAAAATCTTTTTTCCGTATAAAATTTAACTATGAAGATGGAGACAAAGGCTTTGATGGTATGGGGGATAGCTCCGATTCAGATCGCATACGTTCTCCTTACGTTTCTGTAAACAATCTTTACAACACCACCCCTACCAAAGTGTATACCGCCTCACAAGATGGCAAATTAAAGATCAAACACAATCAAGACAAATACGGTAAGGATCGTATTGAAGCCGACGGTGCTAGCAGCTTCGCTTTAGGTAAGTCTAGTTGCTATCTGGTAGTGGAAGGCTTTGCTGGCAACGGTGTGCGCGATCTTACTTTAGATAAAGCCTTTGCCTTGACACCCGAAGAAGCTGCTGGTCTTATACCTAGACGCATAGAGACTTATTTAACTTTATCTTCCGACACTCAATTTACCGATTCGGTAGCTTGCGCCGCCGGTGATTTAACTACAGATTCAGATTTAATACGCATAAGCAACGCTAAAGGTGGTAGCTCTCCTAAGATGCGCAGCTTGCACAACTTGAAAGTTACTAGCGGCACGATCGATTTTGATAATGGCCAGTTGTATTACGGAAGTGGCTACACTTATAGCATCAATGGAAAAACTATTGGTGAAGATAGCAAATATACTGCCCAGCAAAGTAGCGACACAAGTAGTTTTACTCGCCTGGAATGGGATGACATTACTAAAGCCAATTCCGAAGGACAAGAGTGCGTCAAAATAGAGGCGGGTACCTACGTTTGGAGCAAAGACCCCAAGACTAATAAAAATATTCTCAGACGTTATGTGGGCAACTATCCCCCTGGCACAGAAATTCCCTCTGGAACAAAGTGTTCGGAAGTTTCTAGCTTACCAGGCATGACTATAGATGCCGACAGTTTGACTATGAAGATCGACTCCAACCTCTTGGTGGCTTCCAACGGTAAAGCCTCATCTTTAATTATACGCTACGACAAAGAAGGCGAAACGGCCACTTCTAGGCCAGTAGTAGCTTTCTTAAAAAATGAAGCTACCCAAACTTCCCCTATTTTAAGTTCCGACCACGATATCTATATTGAAGGTGCCACTTTAGGCGGCGGCTCTATTACTTCCAAAGAAAATATTTCCTTACAAGGTCCCAGCATCTTGGAATCAGATCCTGGCATAGGCGTTTCTATTTACGCCCAAGGCGACGTCAACTTATTGCCTATTGAAGGCGTAACTGAGCAAGTTAAACAAGCCGAATCGGAAAAGCTGACTGATACACCTAGTATTGGTGGAGATGACAACAAAAAGGGTAATTATGTTTTTAAAGACGAGCACCAGCGTTATGACAATTTAACGAATAACTTTTACCATGAAGTAGAGAGCTATGTCAAAGAGGCGCTAGGTAATATTGTGGATTTGGAAACTAAAAGACGCCCATTTGAAAATGGCTACTCTTCGCTTGAAAAAGTTTGCAAACTATACTGCAGCTATATGAAAGAAGCCGCCACTGATTTGAAAAACAGCGGAAGCTCCATTGATGGGATGAAGGTATATCCAACTCAAGACACCATAATGAAGTGGTGTGTAGAAGAAAAAATGACCAATAATGAAAGAATGATAACCTGTGCCGCAGTGTCGAATGTATACCCAGATTATGATCCATGTCTCGACTATCTTACTAACGACGACAACTGGAAACTGACAGGTAACAACAGCAGTGATGACGAGAAAGAGACAGATGTAGATCTGTCTCCCGACAAAGTAAGCGACGTTCAAGACTACGTCGATAAAGATCTGGCTAGTGATAATTTCCGCGATAATAAAGAGGCCCAGTTGGCCGATTTAAAAGCGCGTTATGGCAAAATCAAGTATTGTGACCAGGATATTTCCGGTGTTATTTATGCTTGGGGCAATATCAATGCCGATATAGGTAAAAAAAGTACCCTCAACTTGACCGGCGCCATGGTAGCTTACGGAGGCAATCCTAAAGATAAGGAACCTGGCAAAAACAAGAAGGGGGTCATCAAGATCAACGCCGGTACTATCGGCATGACCTTAGATCCAGACTACATGAGCATTTTTCTTTCTGCTAACGCCAAGCGTAAAGTAAAACAAGTAATGTTCTCTAGCTTCTAGATCTAAATGTCTAAGCAATAAGGCCCGGGCGCTTAAGCGCCCGGGCCTTATTGCTTAGACTAATTTGTACTGTCCCTAAAAAATCTTTATTTTTTTATTTACCCCGCTAAACGGCAAAAAAATGTTACAACCATAGAACGAAATATTAATATTTGAGAACTTGAATATTTAACCTATACAAAGTTTAATAAAGTGGGTAGGTTTTGCACTTAGTTTGCGGCAACTTTCATTTTTTAGCTCCATTTCGGCTGAATTTATTTTGCTTAGGCAAGCATTCCGATCCTCATAGGGAGGTAAAAACTTATGCGCAATAAGTATAAGCAAGGTATCGTCCTCATCACAACCATGCTGACAGTCGTTTTGGTTATCATGTTGCTCAGCTCTGTAGTTTACTCCAATTTCGGTAATATGTGCCTTACCTCCAACTTCTACGGACGCGAAGAAGCAATTATGGCCGCCCAATCAGGCGTAGAATATGCTTTAACCAAGTTGCAAAACAATATAACTTGGCAAGGTGACGATAAAAATAATCAGTTGGCCTCGACAGCCAAAGGTGTAAAAATTGTTGAAAACAGCGGTAATGTTTGGGGCATGCTCATTACTCCCAACGGACGTCGCTCTTTCTTTCGTATAAAATTCAACTACGAAGACGGCCCCAAGGGCTTTGACAATATGGACAATACGTCCGACAAGAACTATATCATTCACTCGCCTTACGTTTCTGTCAATAACTTATACAACCGCGGAATGCGTACTGTTTATACCGCTCCTCTCAATGGAATTTTACGCACTCAAAAATATACAGACGAATACGGCAAGGAGTGCTTAAAAGCTGCAGGCAACGCTAAAAGTTACGAATTACCCAAGTCCACTTGTGCACTCATTGTAGAAGGTTTTTCTGGTGTCGGCGTACGAGATCTAGATTTAGCTAAAATGAACGAGTTGCAAAAGCATCTCGATTACTCCAAAGGGCTAGGCAGCAATATTATCGACAACGTCGTGGAAGTATATTTAACTTTCGATCCCCAAGCTGCTTGCACAAGTTCCGTACTGGGAGCGGGAGGCAAAATTTCGGCTAAAGCTTCCAATATCACTATAAAAAATGCTCAAGGGAGTAGCGCTCCCCGGCTGCGTAGTCTGAAAGATTTAAATCTCACTTATAAAAATATTACTTTTGACAATGGACAAGCTATAGTCAGCGGTAATTTCTATAAAAACGGTACCGAGACTAAAGCAGGTGCTGTCAGGGGTTCCAATTACAATGTTATAAAAGCCTCCGACAAAGATACTGGTGATATTGCCCAAATCAAATGGAACGATGTCACTAAAGCCGACTCCGAAGGACAAAAGTATACAACCATAAAAGGTGGCGTTTACGTTTGGCGCAAAAACGATCACAATAGCAACTATACTCTAACCCGCTACACTAAAAATCCATTTGACAAAAAGCACAGATTCCGTAGCAAAAAGAATAAAAGCGAAGAGGTAAATGGCTACGGTTCAGCTTTTCAAGTAAACAAAGCTAAAGCCACTATAATTATCAGTGAAAACATTAAAGTAGAAGATGGCCAATCGTTGACCATCATCTATGATGATAGTTGCAGTCAAGTTACTCGCCCAGTGGTGGCTTTTGTAAAAAATTCTCCTACTGACAGCGATCCTATTTTAAGCGCAGACGGCGATATTACTATAAAAGGCGCTACTTTAGGCAGCGGTTCCATTACCTCACAGAAGAGCATCTCTTTACAAGGCCCCAGTATTTTGGAATCAGATCCTGGAGTAGGAGTTTCTGTTTACGCTGAGCACAACGTCAACTTTCTTCCTATCGAAAGCGCCACTCAGGCCGTGCAAGAGCAAAATAAAAACGTCGATTTCAACGCCGGACACCAAGCCTATTATGGCTACGATACCGAGAATGAGGCTTTCTCTTCTGGAGTTGCCGAATTACTCAAACAAGCTAAAAAGAGTAGCAACGCCTCTTCTCTAACCAGTGAGGACGCGGAAAATTACTTAGAATATTATTTATATACAAATTATAAGCCTACGCCTCCTAGCTCCGAAAAGGTAGTTGCAATTGCTAAGCCAGATCTGAGCTCTACCCAAAATGCAGCCTTGCAAAAAGCCTTAGATAGCAGCAAAGCTATTTCCGGAAGTCCTATCGAAAATGCCATAAACCATTACCAAAACACAAGTAACTGGGCAACTTACTATCAAGCTTCTGCTGCCGCTTCTAATCCTACTGATAAAATCGTTGTCGATAGCAGAGCCGACATAAAAAAAGCTCAAACATTTCTCGATACTGAGGTAGTGAGCAACAACTTCCGCGACTATAAACAGCAGCAATTGAACAAATTGCTCACTCGTTACGGTAAGCTTCGCTACTCAGATCAAGATATTTCTGGCATGGTCTACGCTTGGGGTAATATCAACTTGTCTATTGGCCAAAATAGCGCCTTGAATCTTAGTGGAGCTATGGTCGCTTATGGACAAAATCCCGACAAAGGCGTTCCCAAAGGCGATAAAGATCACGGGAATATCACTATTGAAGCTAATACTATAGGCTTAACTTTAGATGCCAACTACCTGGATGCTTTTATAGCTTCCAATGCCCAAAGGAAATTAAAATACGCTATGTATTCTAGTTTTTAAAACAATCCTAGTAACAACCTCTATAAGTTGTACCAATTCCTTATAGCTGATAGCAAAATTCGGAGAGAGAATATGTTAGAAAGAAACAAGAAAGGCATAGTTCTAGTGACGACCATGCTTACTGTCGTCCTAGTAATGATGCTTTTAAGTTCAGTAGTTTATTCTAACCTAGGCAGCTTTCGCCTAACAACGAATTTTTACGATAAAGAAAATGCCCTTATGGCTGCCCAATCTGGCGCCCAATACGCTATAACTCGCCTACAAAGCGATATTCTCTGGAAAGCCAATCCTTCTACTCCATACACTTTTAAGACAAACGACTTCGAAGTCAAAGAAGAAGATGGCAACGTTTGGGGTATTTTATCCAGTGCTAATGGAAAAAAATCGGTCTTTTGCATAAAGTTTAATTGCGAAGATGGCCCTGGAGGCTTCGATAATATGAACGACAGTTCTAAAAAGATCGAATCTCCTTATATTTCCACTAACAATCTTTTCAGCAGCGTTCCTTGTATGGCTTATTCAGCCGATAAAAACGGATCTATCCAAGGCAAAACGGTCAACGAAAATGGCAAAGAAGTTTTTAAGCCCAATGCCGACGCCAAGCAAGTTACTATTCCTAAAGCCACTTGCAATTTAATAGTGGAAGGATTTAGTGGACCAGCTGTGCGTGAGGCCAGCTTATCTGAGCCTATCGACCCGAAATCTTCCTGTGCACGACAAATTGTAGAAATTTACGTTTCTATAGATCCCAGTTCCTTAAATGTAGATTCAGCTATTAGCGCTTCAGGAAATATCGACGTTAAAACCGGCACCTTCAGATTAAGTAGTGGCGAAGGAAGCCAAGCTCCCAACATACGCTCTTTAGGCCATATTGCCTTAACAGGTCAAGTAAGCGCCGGAAACGGTACTGTTTACTTTAACGACGGCTTTACAGTAAATGGAGCCACAGAAACAGATATAAAACACGAAAAAAGCACTTCCGGAGAGAATTTCGCTAAAATTACTTGGGCTGACGTACCTAAAGCCACTAAAAGTGATACAAATTTACCCTCCGGAACTTACGTATGGGAAAAGAATCCCACAACCCAAGACATTGAGTTGCGCCATTATCCCACTATCATTTTTTATAATGGCAAACCGCTCCCCGACACCGGTTACCAAACTGTAAGTACAGGCAAATTTAAAGGCATGACCGTAGACAGTAAAAACTTAACGATCATGTTCGACCAAAATATGTATGTGCCAGGTGATTTGCTCATTCGTTCCAATATAAATGAATATGGCACCAGACCAATAGTTGGTTTCGTCAATAAAAACAAAGGCGACAACGGCACAACTATTTTAACAAGTAAAGGAAACATCACTATTTCCGGCGCAACTATGGGCAATGGAGCCATTACTTCCGAAGGCAATATCACCATGCAAGGCCCCAGCCTTTTGGAATCAGATCCTGGTGTAGGTGTTTCTATTTATTCTAAGGGAAACGTTACTATAGAACCAATCTATAATACTAGTGCCAGTATAGAAAATATAATACCCACTAACCATCCCGAGGGTAGCGGCCCTTACGATAATGTAGAAGTCGATCCCACTACCGGTGCAACTAGTGAAAAAACCCCATCTTCTCCTTCTAATTCCGATGATGATGACGACGATGATGATGATGATGAAATTATTATGAACGTTGATCCAGAATATGACAGAGCTTATTCTATGGGTTATGCAAGTTACGCAGACAATTATAGCAGCCAATATGGCAATTCACAATGTGGAAAATGCCAAGAAAACGGAGGTCGTGCCTATTGTAAAACTAAGGGCGTCTTTGACTTAACCAACAACGAAGGTTCTAGGATATTTAATGATTTGTATAAAGCTGGGTTTTACAAGCAAAATTTTAAGCAGTTTACAAATCTAAAAACTTTCAATCCCGGCTGTGATTGTCTTAATCACCAAAGTGACAGAACTGAGCATTGCTCTGGATGTAAATTCATTGATGCAGCCAAGCAAATTTATAAGCAAGGTCAGAAGGATGGTAAAAAGCATCGTAAGCATGACGACGACGATGATGACGACAACAATTCTAAGCCCTCTAAATCCGACGATAGCAAAGGCATGGCTTCAATTGACGATCCTGGGCTTAGTGATAAATTGATAGATGGCTCAAAACAAACGGACAATTATGAAAACTATAAGCGCGAACAATTAGACACTTTAATTGAGCGTTATGGCAATATCAAATACTCCGACCAAGAGATTGCTGGCGTTGTTTATGCTTGGAAGAATATCAATGTCAACATTGGCTCTGAGAGCCGTTTGAGTTTAACTGGTGCTATGGTAGCTTATGGACGCGAACCCAACAAAGATCAAAATGCTAGCAAAACTACCGATACTGGCAATATCAATTACAATGCCAAAAGTGTCGATTTGACTTTTGATCCTAACTATCTAAATAAATTACTCAACGCTTCAGCTCAAAGAAAGTTGCAAATAAAAATGTTTGCCAACTATTAAAATACAACACAAGCTCGAAAAAGGCCGCCGTTTTTCGCAAACGGCGGCCTTTTTTATTATTTTTTAATGATTTTGTGTAGGAACTTTTAGCTGCAACTAAAAAGGCGCTCTTTAGAATATTTTCTTATTTATTCGGAGTTTTCGCCATTTTATAGTTTTTTTAGTTTCCTCAGGAGAAAGTAGATCATGGTCAGCAAACAAAGGAAAGGTATAGTGCTGATAACGACTATGCTCACAGTCGTTTTGGTTATTATGCTCTTAAGTTCGGTTGTATATTCCAATCTTGGCAGTTTAAGGCTTACTACCAATTTCTACGACAAAGAAACTGCCCTCATGGCTGCTCAGTCCGGCGCCCAATATGCTATCACCCGTCTACAAAACAATATTCTTTGGAAAGCTGATCCTACAACTGCTTACAAGCTGAAGACCAACAATTTTGAAGTAAAAGAAGAAGACGGCAATGTTTGGGGCATCTTAACCAGCACCAATGGCAAAAAATCTGTTTTCCGCATTAAATTTAATTGCGAAGACGGAGACGGTGGCTTGGACGGCATGAGAAATAGCGACCAAAAGATTGAGTCTCCTTATATTTCCACCAACAATTTGAGCAATAGTGTTCCTTGTTTAGCTTACCCAGCCGATAAAAATGGTGTAGTTAGGGGTAAAAACGTCAACAACGGGACAAAGACAGTATTCAAGCCAGATACGGGTGTAAATGCTATTACAGTGCCCAAGGCTACTTGCAATTTAATAGTAGAAGGTTTCAGCGGCCCAGCTGTGCGCCAAGCCACTTTAGACAAACCTTTCAACTCAACTTCTGGGTACGCCAGTCAAGTAGTCGAACTTTATATATCTATAGATCCTAACTCTTTAAAATCAGACGCTGTAGTTAGTGCTGCAGGCAATATTACTGCCGATGTAAATCAATTTGCTTTGCGCACTTCCGAAGGCAGCGGCGCTCCCAATATGCGTTCTTTGGGCAATATCGACTTAAATATAAGTCAAGGTTTAGGTATAAGCAACGATACTACAGTTTATTATGGCGACTATTTCAATGTAAACGGCAGCCATAACGACCAAATAAAATCCCAGCAAAGCGATTCTGGTAAAAACTTCACAGCCATCACTTGGAATGACGTCCCCAAAGCTTCTGAAAATGATAATCCCATTACTCCAGGTACTTATGTTTGGGTTCGCAATGGCAGCCAGAACGAATTGCGCCACTATGCCAACAAAATCTACTACTACGGCACCACACTTCCAGATTCTGGCTATGAAGTCATGAATCAAGGTAATAACAAGTTTTCTGTTAACAACGAAAACTTGACTATCATGTTTGATAAAAATACTTATGTAGGCGGCGATATACTTATTCGTTCTGACATAAATGAGTATGGTACGCGCCCTATCGTAGGTTTTGCCAATGAAAAGAAAGGCGACAACAAAACCACCATTTTGACCAGTACTGGCAATGTTATGATCTCCGGCGCTACTATTGGCAACGGTGCTATTACAGCTGCTGGCAATATAAATATACAAGGGCCCAGCATTTTGGAATCGGATCCCGGAGTAGGCGTCTCTATCTATGCCAAAGGCGACGTCAATTTGGAAACAATCTATAATACTACCGCCCATATGGAAGAAGTGCTGCCTACCGAAAATAAGGATACCCAAAAGCCTTACGATAACATAACCGTAGATCCCACTACCGGCTTAGTTGAAGAAAAAGAGACTATAACCCAAGTCCCTACCGGAAGCGAACTTGAAGATGCCACTCTCAGTGCCGCCAACGAAACCAGCGTCAATCTCCGAAATTCTTGTGATTTGTGCCGGAATGCCCATAGGATTTATTGTTGCAGTGGTTCGGATAAAAGCCAATGGGGCTTTGTCAATACGCCAGAAGCCATTGAATATTTACGCAATGTTTATGTCAAAGGTTTTAATGATACTGATCATAATAACGACGCCTTAAAGTATTACAAGCAGGTAGACACCAATGTTACTTTGTGCGGTTGTTTGTTCCATGACGGCGAAGAAATTAGGCCTCGTCCCCAAGAGCACAAAGACAGTTGTGAGTATTATAAAGACGTAAAGAAAATCTATAAACAAGCTCAAAAAGACGCTAAAAACAAGAAGAACTCCACCGATGAAGACAACGATATGACTACTGTTAAAGATCCAGACCTTAGCGACAAATTAGTAGCTTCCGACCAACAAACTACCAACTACGAAAACTATAAAAGAGATCAACTTACTGAGCTGATAGGCCGCTATAATGGCATAAATTATTCAGACCAAGAAATTGCTGGTGTTATTTATGCTTGCGGTAATATCAATGTCAATATTGGCAAAGATAGTCGCTTAAATTTGACCGGTTCTATGGTAGCTTATGGTAAAGATCCGCAAAAAGATGGTGAAGCTACAAAATCCAATGGCAAAGGCAACATTTACTATAAAGCTAAAAGTGTAGAAATGACCTTCGATCCCAACTACATCAATAAACTCTTAGAGGTAGCTGCTCAGCGCAAAGTTAAAATCAAGATGTTTGCCAACTACTAGTTGCTTTGCTCACGGTATTGAAGTAAAAGGCCGTCACTTCCTAAAAAGGAATGGCGGCCTTTACTTTTTAGCCATAAATTTGCTTCAATATCGATATGTGCAATAGAATCCGCATTTTACAAGCTCAAATGAAAACAACTCCCCTACCCGACGAAGCTATTGCCGAAGTGCAAGAAATTTGTCACCAAGCTCAAAGCCAAAGAGTCAATCTTGTATCTTTACCAGAGATGTTTTGCTGTCCTTATAAAACCGAAAGCTTCCCTCTTTATGCTGAACCGGAAGGAGGACAAATTTTTTCGGCTTGCGCTACCATAGCTAAAAAATACAAGTTATATTTGGCTGCCGGTTCTATGGCAGAACGAGACGGGCAAGGCCATATTTACAACACAGCTTATGTTTTTAATCCCCAAGGCGAGCTGGTTGCCAAACATAGAAAAATTCATCTTTTCGACATAGATATAAAAAATGGACAAACTTTCAAAGAATCTAATACTTTAAGTCCTGGACAAAATATAACCGTATTTCCAACTGAATTTGGCCCCATTGGCCTATGCATTTGTTACGATTTTCGTTTTCCTGAATTGGGTCGCTTGATGGCTTTGCAAGGAGCACAAATTGTATTAGTGCCAGCCGCTTTCAATTTAACTACAGGCCCTTTACATTGGGAGCTCACCTTTAGAAGTCAAGCTGTCTTTAACCAATTTTTTGCTTTAGGTACAGCTCCAGCTCGAGACCTTTCAGCTTCATACCACTCCTGGGGACACACTATTGCCGTAGACCCTTGGGGACAAATTTTAGCAGAATTAAATGAAAAAGAAGGTCAACAGATAGTCGACTTAGACTTAAATCGAGTAAAAGAAGTACGCCAGCAACTTCCCTTATTACAGCATAGGCGCACCGATCTCTACTCCCTGACGCTCAATAAGCTAAATTAAATGCCTGCACTGATTGCTAAATTATGGCGTATCCCTTATTTTGCATAGCTTACTAAGCCTCAGGCCTCTTTAAGACAGACTTGTGGGGCAGGTTTGCAGCTTGAGAAGTGCGAATTTTTTTCACTTTCACGCGGAGTGTTGCAAAATAGGTTAAGCTAGCAAAAGAAACTATTAGATAGGACTCTGCAAAAGATCATATACGCAGAGAGGTGGCTCTATTGTCCGAAGAAAAATCAACAAATGCGGCAACTTCCTCCGCCGACTTGGCTAAGCCGTCAGCGGAAACGGAAAGCGCAACAGCAAAAACCGAAGTAAAAAATTCTCAACAGCCCAAAGGTTTATATTGGCTCTTCGGTGCCGAAGCTTGGGAGCGTTTCAGCTATTATGGCATGCGCGCCATTTTGGTATTGTACTTGGTTAGTCAGTTGCAATATGACCGCAAAGACGCCTTAGCTCTCTATGGCATCTATACAGGTTTGGTTTACCTAACTCCCCTTATCGGAGGCTATCTTTCCGACCGCTTCTTGGGAGCTCGCAAAGCCGTAATTATCGGCGGTTGCACTATGGCCATAGGTGAGTTATTGCTCTCTCACCCTACATTTCTTTATCCTGCTCTCACCCTTTTAATTTTAGGTAACGGCTTCTTTAAACCGAATATTTCTAATATTGTTGGCGGTCTCTACGAAGAAAACGATCCTCGTCGAGACGGTGGTTTCACCATATTTTATATGGGCATCAATTTGGGTGCCTTCTTCTCACCACTCATTTGCGGAAGTTTAGGCCAAACGTTCGGCTGGTCTTGGGGCTTTATAGCCGCTGGTATCGGTATGATCATTGGCCAGATTATTTTCAACTTAGGCCAAAGCCGCTTTAACGGCGCTGGCATGCCTCCTGAATTCAAAGGTCCCATCGAAGACGCTCACCTTCACACCAAAGACTACTTTGAAGTGGTTTACTGGATTCTCGGCATTGTCGGCATTACGGCTGCTGCTTGCGCTCTCTGGTCTTTCACCAAAACAGAATCTTTCAGCCTCACCTCTTCTCCCTTGCCCGTAGCTGTTGGTATTGGCATTTTAGTGACTGTAGGAATTAGCTACCTCTTCACCCATAAGCATGCTGACGACTCTAAAGAGCAAAAAGAAGACGAAAAAGATTCCAAGCTTACCATAGAAGAGATACACAGATTGTGCGTAATCGTCATTATCACCATGTTTGTGGCCTTCTTCTGGTTAGGATTCGAGCAAGCTGGCGGTACGCTTACTTTATTCGCTGAAGAACAAACTCAACGAGTAGTCAATTGCTTAGGCAAAGTCTTCACCATCCCCGCTTCTTGGTTCCAATCTATCAACCCCTTCATTATTTGCACCTTCGCCCCGCTCTTCTCTATGATGTGGTACAAGTGGGACAACTCTAAATATGCAATTTCCATACCGGCCAAGATCGGTTTGGGTATGATCATTTTGGGTTTGGGCTTTATCGTAATGTTTATGGGCAGCAGCTTGGCTGCAGACGGCACAAAAGTAAGCCCCATGTGGCTGGTCAGTGTTTACTTCTTGCACACCATGGGTGAACTTTGCCTCTCTCCAGTGGGCTTATCTATGGTTTCTAAGCTGTCTCCTCATCGTTTAATGTCCATTATGATGGGCTTCTGGTTCCTCTCTTCAGCTGCCGCCAACTACTTCGCCGGCATTTTAGAAGCAACCTTACATGCCTATCAAATTAACATGTGGTTCTTCCTGATTTGCTCTTCTATCGGCTCCGGTATTTTGGTGCTGATGTTGACTCCTCTGTTGAAGAAATGGATGCATGGTAAAGTTTAGTCAAACTATAAGCTACTAAAAAAATGGACTTTCAATTGTGAAAGTCCATTTTTTTATCTATTAAGCGGCCACATTTACTTTAGCTAAATCGCTATTCTCAATGCGTCCAGCCAACCAAGCAAAAAAGGTAGAAATCACCGCAGCCATTATAAAAACTGCTGAAACAGAATGAGCAATATTACCTAAGCCAACCAAAGGCGAAACTAAACCTCCAACAATAAAACCTAAAGCTCCAAAGACTGCCGAACCAGCACCAGCTTGGTCACGAACCTCATTCATAGCTAAAGCGGTAGCAGCCGTAAAGGTCATGCCCATAGCAAAACAGAGAGCTGTTACAATTATTTCATATACAATTAAAGAAGAGCCCCAATTTAAAGCTAAAGCAGCAGCTACAGCACCAAGCAGCATGCCAACGCAACTATAAGAGATACATTTTTCCTGTTTTTCAAATTTGGCCGATACAGCGGCTCCCACAGCAATAGCAATAGAGTTAATAGCAAAATATAAGCTAAAAACAAAAGCGCTTTTGTGGTGCAAATTTTGAATTAAAAATGGTGAGGAAGCAATATTACCAAAAAGTATGCCTTGGGCAGCGGCCATTTGCAAAACATAACTTATAAAACGTTTTTTTCTGATAACTGCCCCAAACATCTTCAAAATAGACGCCCATTCTTCCTGAGAGCGCCTACTTTCTTCGAGAGTTTCTTTATAGCATAAGCACATAAAACCTATAATTAAACCAAGTGCTAATAAAATAGTAAAAATACCACGCCAACCGATATAGTCACAAAAAACTCCACCTATAATAGGAGCAGCAACAGGAGCTATACCATTGATAGCTCCCACAATAGCCAAAGCCTTGGCCAACTCACAACCGGAGAATTTATCAGCAGCAATAGAGCGAGCAATAACAATGCCACCAGCACCAGCAACACCTTGTAAAAAGCGCATTCCCAAAAAGAATTCAATATTGGGGGAAAAGATACAAGCCAACGTTGAAGCAACAAATATGGCCATGGAAATAAGTAAAGGGTGACGGCGGCCAATTTTATCGCTTAAAGGGCCAAAGCCAAGTTGCCCAAGAGCTAGACCCAACATAGAGAAAGTCAATCCCAGCTGAACTTGGGACATGCTAGTGGAAAAATATTCAGTCATAGAGGGCAAAGTGGGCAAGTACATATCGGTAACAAAAGGCCCAAAGGCAGTCAAGACGCCCATAAATAAAAGCAAAAAGGCTCTGGAATTATCTTTCATGAAAAACCTCAAATACACAAAAAAAGCAAAACCACAAGGCAAAAACCAGCTTGATCTTACGCCTAATAATTTTGCTACACATCTGAAAAAAATTGTATAAAAAACTAAACGAACCCCATATTACCCTAATTTAAGTTTAATTCCTCCTCTACTCAAGTTAAAAAAAACTTCTAAAAAAAACAAGTAGCGGACAGCTACTAAAGAGCTGCCCGCCACTCATATATTAGATTAAATTAAGCAAAACAAAATCTTTTAACTCTAGTGTAAAGCTTTGCTAATCACCTTGCTTAAAGAAGCAGAGAAACTAGCCGGATCGGTAAGCTCGCCACCTTCAGCCAAAATAGCCTGATCATAAATCAAATTCACGACAGATTTAAGATCTTCGCTATCGCCATCCTTACTATAAAGCTCATGCAAACGTTTAATAATAGGATGTTCGGGGTTAATTTCCAAGACGCGTTTTACAGCAGGGAAATTCTGTCCCATAGCCTTCATAATCTTTTCCATTGAAGGTGTAGGATCATTTTCATCAGAGACAAGGCAAGCAGGCGAATCGGTGAGTCGGTTAGATACACGTACTTCTTTGACTTTGTTCTCTAAATCGCTGCCCATCCAAGCAGTCATAGTAGCCAAGTCTTTGCGCTGCGTTTCTAATTTTTCTTCAGCAGCTTTCTTCTCAGCTTCATCGCCTAATTCGAGAGCCCCACGCAGCACAGACTTAAACTTCTTGCCTTGGTATTCACTGACCATTTCCACCCAAACAGAGTCGATAGGATCACTTAAAATTAAGACCTCAATGCCCTTGGCCTTAAAAACTTCCATTTGCGGAGCTTTGGCTAAACGTTCGCGATTTTCGCCAGTAATATAATAAATATTCTCCTGGCCCTCTTTCATGCGAGAGATATAATCTTTAAGAGTGGTCAATTCAGCAGAATTGGTAGAATCGGCCAACATAACATCTAAAATTCTCTCGCGGTTGGAAGCATCGTTATACAGCCCCTCTTTGAGCACTTTACCAAACTCTTTCCAGAATTTGCGATACTCTTCGGGTTTTTCTTCTAACATGTTCTTGAGTACGCTCAAGACCTTGCGAACAATGCTCTTGTTAATGGCCTTAATCTGACGATCTTTTTGCAAAATTTCTCGCGAGACATTAAGGGAAAGATCGCTAGAATCAACCACACCACGCAAGAAGCGCAGATAAGGAGGCAAAAGCTCTTCGCAATCGTCCATAATAAAGACGCGCTTTACGTAAAGCTGGACGCCTCTCTTGCTCTCTGGCATGTACAAGTCGAAAGGAGCTTTGGCCGGAATGAAAAGCAAAGCCTGGAATTCAAATGTACCCTCACCCTTCATGGTGATGACTTTTAAAGGATCTTGCCAATCGTGAGCTATACGACGATAAAAGTCGTTATATTCCTTAGGTTCGACTTCGCTTTCAGGACGAGCCCAAAGAGCCTTCATAGAATTGAGAGTTTCTAACTCCTGCTTTTCAATGGTCTTAGGCTCTTCGCCCTCTTTCTCGGCAGGAACGGTTTCCCGTTTGGTAACCATCATCTCAATGGGATACGAAATAAAATCGGAATAGCGCTTTACCAAATCGCGGATAACCCACTCTTGAGTATAGTCAGCTAATTCATTTTCTTCGTCGGCATCTTTCAAGTACAAAGTAATGGAAGTACCCTGGGGAAGTGGACCAGCCTCTTCAATGGTATAAGATCCATCTCCAGCAGATTCCCAGCGATAACCTTCTTTATCTCCAAGCTTGCGAGTTTCGATAACAGCCTTCTTGGCGACCATAAATACAGAGTAAAAACCTACACCAAATTGTCCAATCAGTTCGGCAGCTTCCGATTTATTCTCGGTAGCTTTTTGCAAGAACTCGGCAGTTCCAGAACGAGCGATAGTGCCGATTAAGCCCTTAAGATCTTCGGCATTCATACCGATACCGTTATCAATAACTTTCAAAGTGCGCTTTTCGGTATCACGCTCAATAGTAATGTGCAAATTGGAAAGATCTGCTTCCAACTCTGAATTTTTCAACGCTTCCAAGCGCAATTTATCTAAAGCGTCAGAAGCATTGGAGAGCAATTCACGTAAAAAGATTTCTTTATTGGAATAAATTGAATTGATAACTAAGTTTAAAAGTTGACGAGCCTGAGCTTGAAATTCGTATGTTTGCGCGGCCATAACTAGAACCCCACTAAATAAAATTCTCAACAAATGGCACTTCAGGTAACAAATCCTTGTCGTACAACCTTAAGTACCTCTCCCCCCACAACGGAGATGAAATCCACCGCCTCTTATTATAGCTGCTCTTTATTTTATTAACGTTAGAATTTATACCATTGGTTTATATTTTTTTGTTTCTCCCCCCAAAAAGAGAAAAAAAATAGACGTTTCCGACTATATAGCCGAAAATGTCTACTCATAATAACATGTGCGCTCAAAATACCTTTCTCGCTCTAAGCAAGAAAGAAATACGAGAGCGCACTGCTCAGCTGAGAATTACTTCTCTACGATAGGCTTGGCAACCACGGGGTTGACCGGATCCCAAACGATGAACTTAACATCTAAGTTCTGTACGCCCTTAGACTCAATGCGGACGCGCACTTTGTCATATTTACGCTCGCAGGGGAAGCTGTAATTGTCACTCAATCTGGCATTCTTGCGAGTAGCCAAAAGAGTACCATCGGGAGCATAGAAATATACATCTAAATTCTCGATGGAATTGTAGGTGCGGCCAGTGCCCAGCAAAGTTTCACCAGGAGCAGCGGGTTCCTTATGAACCAAAGCTTTAGGAGCTTCGATTCTCCAAGAAGTACCGTTTACTACATCAAATTCGACGTAGCTGTTTTCATAGAAGAAGAAACTGGTATTGTAAGAGGGATACTCATAAATACTATAAGTGTAAGGACCGAACTCAGTTACTAAGTTCACGGTCTTCATGCTCTCATCCGCCATAGCCGGCGCAGCACCTACCGCTAGGCAGCCCAGCGACAAAGTGGCCAGCAGGAAGAGTGTGGCTGTGAATTTACGCATTTAGCCTACTCCACTCGCTTTCTCGGCCCTCAAGGGCCATCTCAATGTTGACGGGACCATTTTTGACAGCCCCAAAAACGAAACTGCCGAACACAATTCCTTACGTTTCGTGAAGGACAGCCCGCCCTAAGCAGTTCAGTTTTGTAACGAACTTTCGTGATCGGTTCTACAGTTCCAATTGTTCTCCTTCCGCTCAAAAAGCCTTTCAGCGTCCAAAAAAGTTATCCACAGCCAGACAAGAGACAATAGGTATATTTTTAGCTTTCAAAGCAGAAACTAAATTTTGCAACTTTCCGCTATCACCTTTAAAAAAGAAACGCAATACTCCAGGATCGTCCTCTTTTTGCAATACATCAAATACATCTGAAGCTCCGCTTAAGCATATAATAGCTTCGTCTATTCCTGTATCCCAAACTTGCAATTGCACTAAATTGTACTGGCCTATTTCTTGCACTACTTGAGGGTAGAGACCATGCACAAGAACTTCATTTTCAGCAACAACAAATAATTGGCTATATAGCGTATCTAAATTAAGCAAACTTTCTGAGGATAAGAGAATAGCTTTACCGGTGTTGCGAATTTGGTTAAGTATATCGACAATTTTTTGCCAATTGCGGAAGTCGCTGCCTCTGAAGAGATCCTCTATTACAAGCAAGCGTGGACTATGTACCAAAGCTCCGGCTATGCTTACACGTTTACGCAAACTCAAATCACTAATTTTAGCGATTTGCATGTCTCTATATTGCGCTATTTGAGTAATTTCTAAAGCCTCATAAATAGCGTAAGGCCGGTAATGCTTATCTACATTGTACAATTCAGCATTGATAGCTAATTGTTCCCAAACAGTCAGTTCTTCATAAAATTCTGGTTCATTAGGGACAGCCCCTAACAAGTATTTAGCGGCAGGAGAAGTGTTTATATGGGCCCCAATACTTATACTATTGCGGCGTGAATTTTGTATGCCAACTACAGTACGCAATAAATTGGCCGAGCTACTCAAATTTTGGCTAATTACTACTCCAATATCGCCAGCTTCCAAAACAAATGAGAGAGGACTTTTTAAAGCGATATTTTTTCCCCAGCATACTAAATTGCTGACTTCCAGAATAGGAATGGCCATACGCTATTCAATAGTATCGCGATTTGTAACGCTATCAGCATCATCATAAGTATTGCCTCCCACTACATTTTCATTTCTGGGAGCAATTTCTTCTGCAGCGACAGCATTGTCGGTAGCATATTCAGTTTTGGAAGCATGGCGGCGCATTGAAGAAACAGTAACATCCGAACCGGGACGAATAATAGCCGGTGAGGGGGCGACAGCTGAACGAGGCGAAGATTCTGGGTGATTGCTGCCTGCAACATAAGAAGCGGAAATAGGCGTCGGCCCAGCCCCAGGAGCGACTTTATTAGAGGCCTTGGAGACAGGAGAAGGTGCAGGTTGATAAGCAGCCGTGTCATAGGCACGCGTAGGTCGAGAGGCGACTTTGGCTTTTACTTTAGGCTGGGCGCTGTAAACGGGACGGACGCCAGCACGATGCGCAGGTACAGCAACACGCGGCTGAGAAAAAATTTTGGCACTATGATGAGTAGGAGCTGCTGCAGATTGAGGAGCGATAGCTACAGGGGCAGCAGAAGTAGATTCAGTCGAGCTATTGTCTGCCACTGCAGTATAGCGTTCAGCATTAGGTTCATCTTCGGTAGCATTTGAGCTATAGTCGGAATTGGCACTCGTCTCTTCAGAGGTAGAGTCGTAGTTATCCTCTGAAGCAGAAGGCTCTTCCTCAACATAATTATCTTGAGCGGAGCCGTCTTCCATAGCTAAAGTACTTTCGGGTAAGTTGTACCCTTCACGATATTTATTTACCGCAGCTTGGGCTTTTTCCAAATCGATATTTTTTACTTCCAGCCGCCCTCTAGCACTACGATAAGCGATATTTTGAGAACTTAATACAGTACAAGCCTCTACAGGGCTAAAATCGCCCAAAGGCAGAACGACCCACTCCTCTTTCACTTTTGCTTCAGAAGCCGCGACCGAATTTGAAGGCGAAGGGCTAACTTTAGCTTGCTGCTCATCATCTCCACTCCCACAAGTAATAAAAGATAGGCAAATGAACATCAGCAAAATAATGGCCGCCACCACACCGACCAAATGCAAATTTACTTTTTGCATTATAGCTCGCAGCCGTTCGATATTGGGGATACGCTCTTCCAAAGCATTTTCTACAATAACAGAAGTGCGACTGGGAGAAGCAAACAAGTTGCGCAACACCGGAGGCATGGTCCAACGACTGCTATCTGCGGCAGAGAGCCCCTCAAAGTCGTGTTCTACTTGCTTAATAAGCTGAATTTCTTTGCTACAATCGCTGCACATAAATATATGCAAACGGATATTGCGTTGTTCCTCTTTGCTCTGCCGCTTGTCATTGAATGAGTAACGGAACAATTGCTCGTGAGTAGGATGAGCATCGTAAACAGGCTTAAATCCACTCTTGGCCAATTCGCTCAGAGGACGCATCAAATCGTGCAAGCGCCGAACTTCTTCACGACAGAATTGGCATTCGGTCAAATGGGCCTCTACTTCGGCGCGATTCGCCTTAGCCAAGGAGCGCTCCGCGTAGGGTACCAACATAGCCTTTATATATTCATTTTGGCAAACTTCTGCGCTATTTTTCTTAGGTCTCACAATATTTTTACCATCCAGCTATTGTCGAATCTGTCAAAAAAGTACGTTCTTTTTACAGCAAATAAAGAAACAAAGAGCCTCTAATTTGAGCGTTGCTCGCCACCTAAGCTCAACAAACCGCGCAGAAGGCGCAAACCGATCTCTCCAGCGGAAGTAACTTCCAACTTTTGGCACAGCTCTGCAAATGAGCAATTGGCGAAGTAGCGCATCACTACAGTCCTATATGCCTCTAAATCGGTAGCGGCCAATCTTTTTAAGCCGCTAGCTAAAGCCTGAGCTTTTCGCGACAACTGAGCAGGAGCAGCCGGAGCAGCAGCGACAGGTTCTTTTTCTGGAGTATCCTCAGAAGGGCTTAGAGCCGGAGCTAAATGCACATTGTTTCTGGGGACTCGCGAAACGGCAGCTTTGACACCAGAATCAGTTCGTAAAAGTTGGGCTTGATTGGAAGCACTCCCCAAAGAGCCAACGCGTCGAGTTTCGGAGCTTCCAACACCAGCAAGTCCGGACGAGCTCTCACTTTGGCGCACATACACAGGCCCTCTAACCCCTCCAGTTTTAGAGGTGGAAAGGCGCTCACGATTGGCGACTTCTTCTTTGCCACTGAGACTTCTAGTAGCCGGGATGCCAGATATTCTCATTTTGGGTTTGGGAACATCTTCAAAAAAGAGGCTGTCCTTATTAGTCCCACCATAATCCTGGCTTTTATAATTGGCTGGCGCAGAGATTTTATGTCCAGGCTCATCATCTAAGAAGAGACTGTGTCCTTGACTGTTATCCTTAGTATTATCGTCATTAGCTTTTGGCGTTTCCAAAGAATTTTGGATACGTTTAACAAAAGGCCCTGCGCAATGGCTATAAAGATAAAGACGAATACCCTTGCTTAAATCTATATCAGCAGCCTTATTGACAAAGTCTGTAAAAAAGCTATTAAGAAATTCCTTACGACGGCCACCACTACTAATTAAAGCTGGTGCAATTCCCCCCCGCTCACTGGCTCTTTCTTGCAAGTCGCGTTTTTCTAAGGCCACCAAGAGACTTTCAACATAGGGATAAAAAGTGCGTACTAAAATCTCGGCTGCTTCTTTGTCTCCGTTCTGAAAGCGGCTGACTATTTCCGAAGTAGTCGCACTATCCTCACGCTTCAGCAACTCGATCAATTTAGTTTTAGATTCTTCGTCGAGCGTTCGGTGCTCATCGTCTGATAAGGCAAAGTTATTTTCTGCCGAAGCGGTGCCGTTTATTTTAGGCAACCGTTCCAAATAATCGATATCGCTCATAGTATCATTCCTGAAGAAAACGTTCCTGTTTAACTTCGACACTCACAAGCTGTGTTCCTTATTTTTGCTTTAACCGCTTTAGATAAAAAATTTGAAACGGCACAATAAATATTGTACAATTCTGCCCGGTACTTGTCGTTTTTTAGCGATAAGAAAGCATGGCCTTTTTATCCACTTCCAACGGCTAGTGCGTCTTTGCAAAGGAACCGAATAAGCTTTGAACCACAATTCCAAGTTGTTAGGCGGCCTTTTAGGCCTTGTTGTCTGCTTTAATGTCTGTTCAGCATCTTCAGCCAAGTCTCCCGATACCACTCGCGATCATTTAAAGGCTTGGTTAGCCCAAAATTTTGAACTACCGGGCGATCTTGATATAAGTGAAGACGAGCCTTCTTCAGCCGACGAGTCTCCAATTTCGCGTCCTCAATCAGCTCCAAGCGAGACCACATCAACTAGTTCCTTACCTACTGTTTCTCCCCAAAATTCAACTCCAGAAGCTTCTTCCCCCAATCAAGCGGTGACACTTCCAGCCCCTGAGGGTGGTCGTCCAGTAGTAACTGAAGCTCCTTCGGCCACTTGGCAATCTATTCCAGCTGCCAAAATTGACTCTCCAGAACCCCCAAAAGAAGTTTCTCCAGATCCCAAAATATTTTCCGAAGACGAAGACTTAGAAATAGTACGCCCAGAGTTGGCTCTAGTTTCTTTTGATAGGCGCGGTTTATTGAAGCCAACAAATCCTCCACTTCCTTTAGAGCAAGACCAACAGATAGTTTTTAATCCAGAAGTACTTTTTAATGCCGAAGCTACAGAAAATTTAAGTGATAGCGAAAAAGCTGCTTTTATAAAAAATTTAGCTCTCTTTATGCAATCAGATTACGCCTCCAAAGTAATCCTACCGCGTAAAGTCCTCGTCGTCCGCCAGGAAGGCAAAAACTTGTTAGGCCACTTGTATGACTTGGAGCTTTTGGATGATCGTGAAGTGCGAGCGCCATTAGATAAAGGCAAAGGATGGCAAAATTTGTGCGATCAGGCTCTCCAAGAGCGAGGCGGACTCCATGGAGTCGTGGTCAATATGGAAAGCAAGCAATATCACCAGCCGGGAGCTAAACATCTTTCTTTAAACAGCCGTCTCTATGCTTTTAAAGATGAAAAATTAGCTAAGCGAAAAGGCTATGAGCCCTGTGCAGTTTGTTTTCCTAAAAATGATCCTTACTTAAGCATGAGTAGACAAGATAGAGAGCTTTCTAAAGAAGGCGCTTCCCAAGTCCAAAGTCGTTATAGTTTAAGTCAAGATTCAGAAGCCATAAGTAGAGTGCAAAAGGTTGGTCGACAGCTCTTAGAAGGAAATGGTTTTTCTCCAGACTTATGCGAATTTGTCGTACTAAACTCTCCGGAGGCCCAAGCTCTTTCTGTGCCTGGAGGGCCAGTTTTTGTTACCTCCGGCCTTTTGAAAATATTGGAAAGTGATGATGAGCTGGCTGCCGTTTTAGCTCACGAATTTGCTCACATATTGCATAAACACGGCAGTGCCAGCAGAATGCGCAATAATATATCTAACATTTTAGATACAGTTATGCGCTATACAACCCGCAGCTATTGGGGATATTTTGGCTCCCAAAAAGCCTCCGACTTAATTAATAAAGGTTTTTCACGCGAACAAGAATATGAAGCCGATCGCAGCGCAGTACAACTTTCTTTTGCCGCAGGCTACAATCCGCAAGAATTTTGCGCAACTTTAGAAAAGTTGGAATTATACCAACAAGAATCAGGTCAAGCCAAACTTCATATTCCCTGGTTTAGCACCCACCCCACTTCCGGCCAAAGGATCCAGGAAATAAAAAAAGTTTGTCAAGCTATAGAGCCCTTGCAAAAAGAAGCTGAATTCGCTCAAGAGCAAGGCGATAAAGATTACGCTTTAGCTTTACGCCATAGTTCTCTTCAGTATCTTAAAGACAAGCAAGCTATCGACGAACTTTGCCGCAGTTACAACAAACTAAACTGGGATATTTTACATGCCGACAAAGGATTTTAAAGCCCTGTGCCTAAAAAATGGCGGCGTGAGCTTTTACTGCTAGGCGAGAGGAAATTTGCAAATGCTCAATACTGAAGGCGTATTTTTAGAATATAAAGCCGCCACTGGAGAAGTGCTTTCTTATCAAACGATAATGCACTCCAAGCAAAAGACAGAAGAAAACAACGAAGAGATCAGTAATACCGACGTTGTTATGGAAATGGCCACCAATCAGACGGTGACTAAGGTTTCTGGAAGCACCTTTGATGTAGACGTCAACGTTACCGACGGTTTCATTGAGCGCAACAACCAGAGGTTTCCCTTACCTGCTATCGGCCAGACTATAGGCATGACTGTGGAGAAAACTGGACGTATAACTCGCTCAACAGTCAACGCCAACATAAATCAGCCTGTCTTCCCCAGCGGTTTGCAACAAGTGGGCTCTTCCTGGACAGAAATCAAGCCTTTAGAAATTCCTCTGGGAGATAAGGGCCAATCGATTACCATCGACTTAAAATTCGAGCATAAGCTTGTCGCTTTAGACACAGAGCAAAATTACGACGTAGCTATTATCGAAACGTCTGCTGGCCCCATGAGCGCCGACATAAAAGATGGCATTAGCCAATCAGTTCAAGTAAAAGCCAGGACGGCTTTCGCTTATCGAGCTGGACAAATGGTCAGTTCTCATCTTGAATCAAAAACTATAGTTAAGGCTCCAGATTTGGTACTTACCAGCGTTCATACTATTGACACAATATTAAAATCTTCCAGTTCGCCGGTGATCGATACTCCCAGCATTGCTGACAGTGCTTTCATTATTGGCGCCTAACTGCTTGTTTGACGCTAATAGAGCGCGACAACTGGATTTTATTTTCTCTACCAAGTCCTAAATGGATCAGACTAAAAAAAAGCTGCTGCCGTCATACTAGACGGCGGCAGCTTTTTTATTATGGCTTTGTAACTTAGCGCAAGCAATGCTCTACAATAGGCCGAATATAATCAGCACGCTTTTCCTTGGGGAGCTGTTCTAAAGTTTCGAACATTTGATCTACTAAAAGCATTTGCTGTTTGCGACGCAATTCTATGAGTTGGTTAACGTAATTCTTAACTACAGCTCTATTTGGATTTTCAGAAGTAAGTTCTTTAGCCATTCGTCCTCGAAGTTCTTTTATAGAAGCTCTGATTTGCAACATTTGAGGACGATACTTTTCTCTCACTTGCTTGGCTTCGGGAAATTTTTGATACTCTTTGTCCCTGTCTTTGCGACTTATAAACTTACCCTTGGGCAAATTGTCTACAATATTGGTATGATTGTTTGACTGGTGCTTAATTAAGTCGCCTTCGTTGATATTAACAACAGTCTTTTGCACACTACCATTTTCTACACAATTATCCCCTTCTTCGGCTAAAGCCCCACCACATGTAAAAGACAAAACACCAATAACAGCAACAAACAGCACAACCTTTTTAAACACGAAAATTATCCAACCTCTCTATCTTTGTTAGCGCCCACTATCGGCAGCTTCATCGAAAGCTATATCCAAAAGTTCTTGAGACATCACATAGTCGGGTTTGTAATCAGCATAAATGACACTATTACTTAAATCTTCGTTGGCATTGCTGTTAAATTCGTCAGCCATAATATAATCGGTATAATAAGGCTCATCGCCACTGAGCTCGGTTCCGGAATCTTTAGATTGGGCAAAGTGTTTGTGTACTACAGATTCGCGCCCTACGGAAGCACTGGTATTGGCAACAACATTTGCAGCAGTTTGCCCAGGAGCCCCATTAGAAGCAAAGGCACTCCAAAGTACCGCACCACCAACTACAGCTAAAGATGCAGCAGCTGTAAAAGTCTTCCAATAGTGCAAATACTTACTTTTAGCTTTCAGCTCAGTTTCTAAACTGATAATCTTACCTTTATTAGCCTCTTGGCCCACCTTTTTCCAAAAGCGCACTTTAAAATCAGAAGAGGGCTCTAATTCTTGCGGAAAGGCCTTATCTAAATTATTCCATACCTCACTTAAAGAATGCTGATATTGACTACATCTGGAGCACTCTTCTAAATGTCTTTTCAACTTTGAAGCATCTGTTTCACTAAGAAGCCCGTCTTCATATTCTAATAATTTATCTACACACTCTTGACATTCTGCACTGTCCGGAAAAGCAGCTTCTGAGCCTTGGTTACCTTTCATAAAAGAGCACTCCTTTCTAACTGAATATCTTGCCTAAATACTTTTGCAAAGTTTGACGCGCCCGGTGAATTCTCGATCTAACAGCAGCTACTGTAATGCCTAAAGTTTCGGCGATCTCTTCATAGGTGAGATCATAAAAGCGGTTCATTATCAACGGAGCTCTCATTTCTTCGTCAATTTTCAAAAGCGCTCGTCGTAATTCGCGGCTAACTTCACCGTACTCTACAGACTCCAAGGGAGAGTCTCCAGGATCGGCAAAGTCGCGTTGCATAGGGCGATCCCCGCCATTATCCATAGGCTCATCTAAGCTTATCTGGAGAGGCACATCTTTGGCTCGCTTCTTTCTCTCTTTAAAGCACTGATTCATGGTCACTTTATATATATAGGTAAAGAGACGAGCTCTGAGTTCAAACCGTGGCAAAGCCTTATATAATTGAAGGAAAACCTCCTGAGCAGTGTCTTCAGCTTCCCTAGCTGAACCACCCTTGAATTTGTAAATTAAATTCAACACAGGACGGTAGTAAATAGTCATCAATTCATCAAACGCAGAGTCGTCGCCAGCCTGAAAACGAGCTAATAAAGCAGCGTCGACAGCTTCTTCCCCGAGTTTGTCTGGTGGGTTAAATCCAGTCACGTCCAGTTTGTTTCACTCAAATTCTAAAGATTTAGCTTTTATCTAAAAAGAAACGGCGCACGCCGAAGTTATAAAAAAAAGAGGCGCTTTGCTTAGAGCAATACCCACAACAAAGCGCCTCTCTTGTAAAGAACTGGCCAAGAAGCGGCCTTCAAGTCACTTTATTAAAAGCGAGCAAGAAAGCCACCAATGTCACAGTTACTTACTGCTTGTCTTCAGGAGCGGCAGCCAAGTACAAGTAGCGCTCATAGCGCTCCTTAGCGATGGCTTCGGACTCTTCAGCGAACTTGGCAGCAGCCTCAGGGTTAATCTTCTGAAGCTGACGGAAGCGGTTCTCGCTGGCCAAGTAGTCGGCAACGGGAGTCTTCGGGCCCTTGTAGTCGACTTGTAAGCAAGGCTTACCTTGAGCTTTTAAGCGAGGATCGAAGCGATAGAGAGGCCACTGGCCGCACTCTACGGCGTTCTTCTGGTGCTTCAAACCGTCAGCCATGTTGATACCGTGGTTGATGCAATGAGAGTAAGCAATGATCAAGGAAGGGCCGTCATAAGATTCGGCTTCTTCGATAGCTTTCAAAGCTTGAGCGTCATTGGCGCCAACAGAGATCTGAGCTACATAGATGTTGCCATAAGACATAGCAATCATACCCAGATCCTTCTTGGGCAAGCTCTTACCAGCAGCAGCGAAGCGAGCTACAGCGCCAAGAGGAGTGGCCTTGGAAGCCTGACCACCGGTGTTGGAGTAAACTTCGGTGTCGAGTACGAGTACGTTGACGTTCTTGCCCTGAGCTAAGACGTGATCTAACCCGCCGTAACCAATGTCATAAGCCCAACCGTCACCACCAATGATCCATACTGAACGAGGAATCAAGGCGTCCATAACGGACTCGAGCTCTCTGGCGCAAGTGCAATCACAGCCCTTAACTTTTTCAGCCAGCTTGTCGAGTAAAGCGCGTTTCTTAGCGATATTCTCGGGGGTAGCGGGCTCAACAGCCATCAAGCCTTCATAGACTTCGGGATCGATCTTGTCCTTAGCTTCAGTAAGAAGCTGACGGGCATATTCGGCCTTCTGGTCTACGGCAATGCGCATACCTAAACCGAATTCGGCGTTATCTTCAAAGAGGGAGTTAGACCAAGCGGGGCCGCGTCCGTCTTTGTTGGTGCACCAAGGAGTGGTGGGCAAGTTGCCGCCATAGATGGAAGAGCAACCAGTAGCGTTGGCGATCATGGCTCTGTCGCCGAAGAGCTGGCTGACCATCTTCACGTAAGGAGTCTCGCCGCAGCCTGCGCAAGCGCCGGAGAACTCAAACATAGGAGGAAGCAACTGTACGTTCTTAACCATGGTGCGCTTCAAGTCGCCGCCCAAGTCAGGCAAATCGAGGAAGAACTTCCAGTTTTTGCGACCTTCTTCGCGGAGAGGACGCTGAGGAACCATGGTAAGAGCTTTTTCTTTGGCAGGGCATACGCCTACGCACAAAGTACAGCCGGTGCAGTCCTCGACGGAAATCTGCATGCTGAACTTGTAATCTTTGTAACCGACAAAGCCTTTAGCTTCGGCGAGCTTGAAGCTCTCGGGAGCCTTAGCAGCGTCTTCGTTGGTGATGAGGCGGGAGCGAATTACGCCGTGAGGGCAAACCATGACGCACTTACCGCACTGAATGCACTTGGCGGGATCCCAGCTGGGAACTTCAGAAGCGATATTGCGTTTTTCCCAACGAGTGGTGCCGCTGGGCCAGGTGCCGTCATCAGGAATAGCGCTGACGGGAAGCTCGTCGCCACGCTGAGCCATCATTACAGCAGTGACCTTCTTGACAAATTCAGGAGCTTCATCGGAAACCAAGGGTTTGCGGTGGTGACCAGTAACTTTGCGTCCTTCGGTCTCTACCTGATGCAAAGCGGCTAAGCTGTTGTCCACGGCGGCCCAGTTCTTAGCTACAACTTCTTGGCCCTTCTTGCTATAGGCCTTCTTAATGCTGGCCTTAATATGCTCGATAGCTTCTTCGCGAGGCAACACACCACTAATGGCAAAGAAGGCGGTTTGCATAACAGTGTTGATGCGGTTGCCCATACCAGCGTTGTGAGCGACAGTCAAAGCGTCGATTACATAGAACTTAAGGTGTTTGGCCAAAATAGTTTCCTGAACTTCGGCAGGAAGCTGATCCCAAACTTCGTCCTTAGAGAAAGGACTGTTGAGGAGGAATACGCCACCTTCTTCAGCTTGCTTCAAAACATCGTAGCTCTCCAAGAACTCGAAGAGGTGTACGCCAATGAAGCTGGCGCGCTGAATAAGGAAGGGAGCATCAATGGGCTTAGGACCGAAGCGCAAGTGGGATACGGTCAAACCGCCAGACTTCTTGGAGTCGTAGACAAAGTAGCCCTGAGCGTAGTTGTCAGTGTCGTGACCGATAATCTTAATGGAGTTCTTGTTGGCGCCTACGGTACCATCGGAGCCTAAACCATAGAACATAGCTCTTACGGTGCCTTCGGGCTCGCTGATCCAGTTGGCATCATAATCGATGCTCAAGTTGGTAACATCGTCGTGAATACCGACGGTGAAGCTGCGCTTAGGCTCAGCTTTAGCCAATTCTTCATAGACACCACAAACCATAGCAGGGGTGAAGTCTTTGGAAGAGAGACCGTAACGACCGCCAACGATGCGAGGCAATACAGCGAACTTGCCCTTACCGCCTTCCATATTTTCCATAACGGCAGTAACGACATCTTGATAAAGAGGCTCGCCAGCGCTACCGGGCTCTTTAGTGCGATCCAAAACGCCGATAGTTTTAACGGTAGCAGGCAAAGCGTCAATAAAGGACTTGCTATCAAAGGGACGATATAAACGAGCGGCTATAACGCCAGCTTTCTTGCCCTCGGCAGCGAGTCTGTCTAACGTGCCACGAATTACAGAAACGCCAGATCCCATGATGACAACAACTTCTTCAGCATTGGGATCGCCATAGTACTCGAAGAGATTGTAATGACGACCAGTAAGTTCGCCAAAGCGTTTCATGATTTTGGCGACGATGCCGGGGGTCTTCAAATAGTAGGGATTGGCAGCTTCGCGGCCCTGGAAGTAGATGTCTGCATTCTGAGCAGTACCACGAATGAAAGGCTTATTGGGGTTGAGAGCGCGAGCACGATGAGCGTGAACTAAAGAATCGGGGATAAGTTCACGGAGCACGTCGTCAGAAATGCGCTCGATAGTGTTTACTTCGTGGGAAGTACGGAAACCGTCAAAAGCGTGAATGAAAGGCACGCGGCTTTCCAAAGTAGCAGCGTGAGCGATAGCGGCCATGTCAGTAGCCTCTTGCACCGAGTTGGAGAAGAGCATAGCAAAGCCGGTAGCGCGGCAAGCCATTACGTCAGCGTGATCGCCGAAGATGGACAAGCCCTGAGCAGCCAGAGAACGAGCAGCGATATGGAAAACAGCGCTGGTGAGCTCACCGGCAATTTTGTACATGTTGGGGATCATGAGCAGCAAGCCTTGGCTAGCTGTGAAGGTGGTGGTCAAAGCACCGCTTTGCAAAGCGCCGTGTACGGCACCAGCAGCGCCGCCCTCAGATTCCATTTCCTGGATGTGAGGAACAGCTCCCCACAAGTTCTTACGACCCTCGGCGCTCCACTGATCGGCAAATTCGCCCATAGGAGAAGAGGGAGTAATAGGATAGATTGCGCAAACTTCACTAAGTCTAAAAGCTACATCGGCGGTAGCTTCATTGGCGTCCATAATCGCCTTAGCGACATTCACATTACCCATTGCGTAATGAGGCTCCTTTCGAGAACGGAAAACATTGAGAACCGCTGTTAATTAACTGGCTGACAACCCCCCACAAGTCAGGCAACAAAGACTTGGCAGAGTAAAACAAGCCAGCCGCAGTCCCAAACCGTGTGGTGCGTTCACGTTTTCTTGGTTAGTTTCCTTTAGGAGTGAAAAATTAACTTAGAAACCGTTGCTAGCTAATTACCACGAAAAAGGGCAAATAAAAAAGATTTTTGGCTCAATTTGTGCAATTTTACGAGAGCTTAAAGAATTTAACGAAAAATACCACATGCCAACTGTAGGCGAAGAAAGAGAAACAAAAATTATGTACAAAAAATACTTTGCAACAAATAACATATTTTTGGCAACAGTTGCCATAGGAGCTTCAGTCTGTTTACTATGGCCACTTGCAACTCCGACCTGGGCAGTTTCTGGTCCTAGCGCTTCCCTCTCCAAGGTGCAAGCAGCCGCCGCCGACGCAGTTCCTAAAACGGAAAGTTTTCGTAAATATCCATCTTCTACAGAAGCCGACCATGCCGTGCAGGAGCAATCAGACTCTCCAGCCTCTGTATGTGATAGCGCCGCCTATATGGAAGGAAATAACATTGTCAGCAAAACTTTTCTTTTCCCAGGACAGAGCACATACAACAGTAAAAACCCACAAGATAGCATATTAGCTTTCCGACGCTATATTTTCAGTAATCGCTTAGATCAAGATAAACAAGACGTACGCTGTTATCGTCACTACGAATTTTTCCGTCATACAAAAAACGACTCTGTATCATATCCTTACGAAGTCCCAGTAATTAGTGGAGAAGGTTTTACCCGCTTCGAAAAAGAGACCGGCTGTGTCTTTACAGACGATCATTTCGTTGACGGCGACAACATTGTCTGTTGCGAAGTACCACCCAGCGCTCAAGCAGGAAAAATCTTTGAGTTCAAAGGGGTCTTTTATAGAACAGCCCACAACCTCTACACGATAACTACTCCAGCGGGCGTTTTCAAAAATTGCCAAATGGTTTGCGTATACGGAAAGACCAAAGAATTGGCTCAGGGCTCAAGTGTCAGTTTCTACGCTCCCAAACTTGGAGAAGTTTTGGCCTTTAGTTACAATCCTGAAACCAAAGATTTCTATCCACGCAATATTTTGGCCTCTTATGAAGTTATCAACCGCCCGTCTTTAGACGCAACTCCTCTCGAGCCTCAAATAGGAGCTTATTTGCCCGCTCCTAACTTAACTTCCAAATCACTTTCTGTCCCTGTACCTGCAGAGTTGAAAAAAGCTGATATTACCAATTGCTTCAGGTTCTATGATTATAAACATCAGCCCCCCTTTGATTACATAAAAGTCAATTGGTTACGTCGCGACGCTGCTTCCGATCCCAAAAACCCTGAGGAGTTAATTTCTCCCGACAAAAATGGGCTCCAAGGCGTCGATTTTATTGATGCCGAAAGTCAGGCTTATATGCGCCTTTATAAAACGGCTCAAGGCAACAGTTTAGTCTTACTTATTCCTCCTCTGGCCTATCCTGATGAACCTTATTTGTTCGACAATAGATGGTACAAAGTTGAGTCGGATCTTTATAACGTTAATACTGCAGTGGGCGACTATGCCAATTGTTTGCGAGTAACTTACTACGGTACAGAGAAAGACAAACTCAAAGAAGGATCTTTCCGTACCTATTATGCTCCCAATTTTGGAGAAATAGGTCGTGAGATATATGTTCCACAAAAAGGTAGCTTTGAGCTTGATTCTCAATTATATCAATATAAAGTAGGCGCAGCTAAATAAAAGTAGCTTCTACTTCAGCCAAGAAATAGATAAGGCAGACCTTGCTTTTAATTGCAGGTCTGCCTTATTGTCTTACACAGTCATATTATTGCTCTAAGCAAACGAAGACTACTTTTTCAACTTGTTTTGTTTTACTAAAATAGCTTCCATTTCGTCTAAAAGCTGATCCATAAGATCGGTAGCAGCTTTAATGGCGTCGGGCTTAGTTAAATCTACACCGGCGATTTTTAAAATATCGACTGGAGGAGTCGAAACGCTGCTGGAAAGCATCTTCAAATAAGCGTCACGAGCCGGAGCGCCTTCGTTATGCACTTTTTCAGCAATAGCTATACCGCTGGACATACCGGCAGCATAGGAGAAGACATAGAACTTATAATATAAGTGAGGTATGTAGGCCCATTCAATGCCGTCATTGGCATCGATAGTAAACTCGGGGCCATAATAATCACGTACTAAATCAGCGTAAGTTTTATTAAGGAAATCAGCCGTGAGCGTCTGTCCCTTTTCACTGGCTTCATGGATACGCAACTCAAAATCGGCAAACAAAGCCTGACGATAAATGGTAGAACGAATGCCATCAAGCATTTCATTTATAAGATAGAGCTTTTCGGCATCGTCTTTGGCGTTGGCGATTAAATAATCGGACAAGAACTTTTCGTTGCAAGTAGAGGCTACTTCAGCCACAAAAGGTACGTATCCAGAAGTGCTGTAAGTTTGGTTAGCATAGTTTAAGTTGCTATGCATGGCATGGCCGAATTCATGAGCTACGGTCGACATGTCGTCGAAAGAATTCATGTAATTTAATTTAACAAAAGGATGGCAGCCATAAATGCTAGCGCAACTGGCCCCACTATCTTTGTCAGCGTGAGGATAGACATCGACCCAACCATTTTTCAAATCTAAGCCGTAAGTTAAAGATTTTACGTACTTGTCACCCAAAGGAGCCAGAGCTTTGGGCACAATTTTGCAAGCTTCTTCGTAGGATATATCACGGCTGACAGTCGGAACTAATGGAGTATAAAGGTCATAAAGATGGATATCATTAAGCCCCATCAGTTTCTTGCGCAAGCTGATGTAGCGATGCAAAGGAGCAGTATTCGCTTTTACGGTATTTACCACATTGCGATAAACTTGCTCAGGAATATTATCTTTATCTAAATAAGCTTGCAAAGCAGAATCATAGCCGCGAGACTGAGCCAAGAATGAAGAGAAATGGACCTGGCCAGCCATAATGGAAGCGAAAGTGTTGCGATAATCGTTAAGAGCACCAAAGAATTTTTCTACAGTATCTTTACGTACCCGACGATCTTTACTAGCTCTGTATTTAGCATAGTTGGAAAAAGTCAGTTGCACATCTTTGCCATTTTCATCTTTAATGACAGGCAACTTAATATCCGAATAAAGAGACTGGAAGGTCTTTTCAAAGTCGGAAGGCAACTCGTTTAAGTCTATTTCGGCTAATTGGTTATCACCAGCTAAAGAAAGGATGCGCTCTTCTTCAGGAGACAAAATATGAGCTTTACGGCGGCGGGCTCCCTCAATCCAAGGCAAATATTCTTTCATTACTGGGTGATCAGCCACAGCTTTTTCGATAACGGAAGCATCTATTTTTAGTAATTCGTCACGAATAAAAGCAGTGTTGGCCATAAAGCTGCGCATGGCGGCTTGGGCTCTAGCATCCATGTCTTGAAGTTTGGCATTACGTAAATCAGTAGTGAGACGCAAGTTACTGTACAAAGTTACGCTGTTGGCCAGACGGCGTGTGTTGAAGTAAGCTTGCATACAGTTGAACAGAGCTTCACTATCACTGAGTTTGCCTTTATAAGCTACTATAGAATCGATACCGGTTTTAGTTTTAACCAAAGCATCTTCAAAATCGGCTTCATTTTTGAAAAGAGCTGATAAATTCCATTTATAACGATCGGGAATATTACTCCTGGACATATTGGAATCAGGAACAAAATTATTCACACTTGCCACCCCAGCTTTGGGAGATTCTTTAGGAGAGTTGGGAGCGGCGAATGAGGGAGCGCCTAAAGCCAAAACAAGGGCTATAGCGGCATAAGCTGCATATTTATTCACAGGACAAGCCTCCTTCAATATTATAAGCGCCAAGATCTTACCACATTTTAGTGCAAAGCCCCTTTGCAAAGACGTCCGGAATGTAGAATGACCGCTCCCCGCAGAATGCGGGGAGTTTAATAAGTAAACGGCGAAGGCTAGCCCCCTCAAAGAAACCAGCAATATGACAAGGCGAGCATTTTTTAACTTGTCAGCCCCAAAAACACATGAAAAAATATTACGAAGTCAGCATATTAGCCACTAAGGCACCACTTTTTTTTGAAGCGTCCAATGGGACTGAATACAATCCAGGACAAAAAGTAATAGTCGAAGGAGCGCGGGGCAGGGAGCTTGCTACAATCACCGATTCTCCAGCGCTTTTAAGCGACGCTTCCCCTAATTGTACAGCCGCTTTGGTCTCAGCAACCAATCCTGGAGTGCCCAATATAATAGTTGGCCCCGCTTCTAAAGAAGATATTGTTTTAGCTAAAGAGCGGGAGTTGCAAGCCAACCAAGCTCTGAAATTGGTTAAAGATCGTGTAGAATTTCATAAACTGGCCATGAGGATACTTTCAGCCTACATCACTCTGGACGGAAGCAGAATCGTCATAGAATTCTATGCTGAACAAAGAGTCGATTTTAGAGCTTTAGTTCACGACTTGGCTTCTAAATTAAAAATGCGCATAGAGCTGCGCCAGATAGGGCCACGCGACAGAGCCATTTTGGTGGGCGGACGAGGCGTATGTGGGCGGAACCTGTGCTGTTCCACCTGGCTACGCGATTTTTCTTCAGTATCGATAAGAATGGCTAAAAACCAAAAGATGCCTCTCAACCCAGGCAAAGTGTCCGGAGCTTGCGGACGTCTGATGTGCTGCTTAAAATTTGAGCCCAATCAGGCCACTAACAATTGAGAGCAAAACAAATAGGGCCTCACTCTTTCAAAACAAAAGTAGAAGAGCGAGGCCCAACTTCGCGAAGGGCTATTCATTTAAGCTTTGCACTAAGCTAAAAAAGCACCCTTGGCAGAGAAAGCTTTCTCATACATAGCTTTCAACTCGGAGAGAGAAAGAATGCCATCAGTCATTTCGGAATTGTATTTGACTGTCAATTCGTTGGTAGACATAGCAGTAGATTGCAAGTTTTGCACGGCCACTATGTCAGGGCTGATACTAGGAGCATCGTTCAAACCGCAAGCTGACACATAATCAGAGATCATGGAATCATATCCTTGACCGTACATATCTTGAACTTGTTGCATATATTCGGAATAGTCAAACTCGGGAACAAGAGCAGAATTGTCACTAAGCTTGGTTCCTTCAGCAATGGTGCCGTTTTGATAGAGAGAAGTCAAACCTTCATAGGCGATCGAATTGTCGTTAAAGACGTAGAGAGTATCCTTAAAGCCGAGCGAAGACAGCGTAGAAGAATGGCTATCATCTAAGGCATTCTTCTTATCGCTCACAGAAGGAGTTGTGTTCTGGAAGTAAGAGGTGAGACCACTTGTAGAGCTCTTGCTGCCTGTCAAGCTAGAAGGCAAAGTATTTTTGGAAGCTAAGTTGTTGCGAACTTGAGCATTCCACTTATCCATACTAGCCAAAAGAGAACCATCTTGTAAGCAACTGGGAGCACAGCTTTGCACATTCTGGCTAGGCATAGATCCATAAGTTTTGATACCAATAACATCTCTATAGTATTGGGTAGCAGCTTCAGGGGTCATAACACAATCGGCCAGACTACGCACAGCGGTAGGATCCTGACCATTAGCGGTAGCGGAAGTGCCAGCTAAAGCGGCATTGGCAGCCTTCTTGGTCCAAGCGGAAGCATAGTCGCTAATAGAATCATAATTGTCGCCCTTAAGTTCTATGGGATAATTGGCAGCTCCCTGCGGATCTTTAAGATTAAAGGCAGCGTCACTGCGCTCTTGAAGCTGCTGCTGCATCTGAGCGGTAGTGAAAAAAGCAGACTCACTTTGAGAAGTGGAAGAAGAGCCCAACAAGTTGGAAACACTGCCGGTAGCCTCTACACCGGCGCTAGAGCCAGAACTGGAAGTAGCGGATACCGAGCCGACAAGACCGTTGGTAACACCGGACAAAGCTTTGGTAGCGCTAACACTTGCCCCTCCGGAGACTTGCGCACTTCGCACAGACTGAACATTGACACTGTTGTTAACTTGCTGTGAAATCATCTGACCCTCAACAATCTGAAGTTTTAAGCGAGCCCCGCCCCTATTAAATCGCTCATCGGGACGACGCCAAGCACCTCTGAGTCGGTTCAAAATATCGCACCGCGAAATTCGTCGACTCATCTAATTCCTTGGCTCAATTATCACCACAAAGGAATAAGAAGTCAACAGAAAGCAGGAAAAACTTTAATAAAAAAAGGGTTTTTAGTCCTTCCCTCTTTTGCATTTAATTAAATAATTTAGTGATAAAATCGAATAAGGGACATAAAATGAAGGGAAAAAACATAGCGGGAATATAATTGGCCAATTTCAATTTAGTGACGTCCAACATATTTAGGCCTATGCCCATAACAATAACTGAACCGACACAATTAAGTTCTCCAATAGAGGCCTCCGTCAAAAACGGGGCTACAAAACCAGCACTGGCGGCGATACCGCCCTCAACCAAAAAGATAGGCACAGCCGATAAAGCTACGCCAGGGCCCATTGTGGAAGCAAAAAATATAGAGGAAGTTACGTCAATAGCAGACTTGGCAAAAAGGATAGTATGATCGCCACGCAAACCGTCTTGTAAAGCTCCCATTACAGCCATTGAGCCTATGCAATAAAAAATTGAAGCATAAGCAAATCCCTGAGCGAAAGAATGACCTTCTCCAGAGCTGCCTACAGAAAATTTTCGTCCAACTATAGTACCAAAACGCTCCAAACGTGTACTTAAGTGAAGCCATTCACCGACAAAAGCTCCAAATACCATAGACATAATAACGACTAAGGGCTGCTTACTGGTATTTAAACCGCTAACTCCTATAAATAGAAGACACAGAGCTAAGCCCCCCATAACCGTTTTATTAAAGTGACGAGGGATGCCCTTTTTAAACAAGAGTCCTAAAACAGATCCTACAATTACAGAAGCAGCATTGGTAATGGAGCCTATTAACATTTATATCTATACTTTCTATTTAAACAAAATTAAGCCGCAGCCTAAAACTGCGGCTCGCCTATGATTGTTGTTTTTTTCCCCGCCGTCAACCTTTCAAGGCAAAGTTTTTATCACTCGACAAGGGTTACCATAGGCCAGAACATGAGCGGGAATGTCTTTGGTAACAACGCTTCCAGCTCCTATTACCGTTTTTTCTCCTATAGTAACTCCAGGAAGAACAACAACATTGCCTCCCAACCACACTCCATCTTTAATAGTGATTGGCTGGGCGGTTTCTAAACCTTGAAGCCGCTTTTCGCTATCCAAAGGGTGAATAGCGGTATATATTCCGCAATTAGGGCCAATTAAAACATTATTACCTATAGTCACAGGGGCGCAATCAAGCACAACACAATTGTAATTTATATAACAATTGCTACCTATGCTGATATTTTCTCCATAATCACAGGCAAAATGCGCCATTATAGCGTTGTTATCTCCGAAAAACCCGAACAACTTTCGAGCGATTTCAGCAGCTTTTTCACTGTCATTTGGTATATAAGCATTAAATTCTTCCACCAAAGACAAAGCTTTACGGCGCCTTCGCAGCAAATCTTCATCAGCTGGGCTATATACCAAACCTGAAACCATTTTTTCAAATTCGGTTAGACCGTTTTCTAAGCTATTAGCCATAATTTATTCAGCCTCATCAGTAACAGCTTCGCTCTTTTCCTGAGTTTCATAAACTTTAATAAACTCTTCAAGTTCTTGGGTAGATAAATAGTTGAAGCCAAAAGCCAAACGCTCAGCCAAAGCGGGCAATTGTTCAGATTCAACTCCTTCAAGCAAGGCGACGTTGTCTTTGCCCTCTGCATCTCCGTGCTCGGCGGCTTTCTTAAACCACTCTCCAGCGACTTCATAATTTTTATTGACAACTAAACCAGTAAAATAGGCTACACCCAAAGCATTTTCAGCATTGCTATAACCTTGACCAGCAGCACGACGCCACCATTTCAAAGCCTTTTGATTATTTTGTTCATTGGCCCGGCCATAATAGTAGCAATAACCTAAGTTGTTTTGGGCAATAGCGTAGCCACTGCGAGCTACATTGTTCCAATGAGTAATGCACTTGCTGAAATTTTTCTGCGTGCCCACGCCTTCGTAGAACATGCACCCTAAGGCGTAGTCAGCTAAAAGACTTCCTTTGTCAGCAGCTTTATTGAAAAGCTTAAAAGCCGCTTTAGGATTAGCCTTGACACCTTCTCCCAAAAGATAAGCCGCGCCCAGATAGGCTTGAGCCTCAGTTATATCTTGGTCAGCCGCGCTGCGCAAAAGTTGGGCCGATTTGGCATAATCTTGGGAGACAATCACACCACTTCTATAGCACATGGCCAGCTCGTACTGAGCTTCTCCATCTCCTTGATCGGCTGCTTCTGTATAAAGCTCAACGGCGCGGCCCATGTCCTGCTCTACTCCTTGTCCCAACGCATAGCAACGTCCTAAGCAATATTTAGCCGACGGGATACCGTGCTCGGCAGCTACGCCGTACCAGCGGGCCGCCTCATTGTAATTTTGCTCTGTACCTTTACCTTGCTCATAAAGCGAAGCTAGTTGCAACTGCGCTTTAGGGTAATTCTGGGCAGCAGCTTTGGAAAAATATTCGAAGGCTTTGCGGTAGTCACGCCCCACACCGAAAGCATTTAAATAAGCCCAACCAGCATTGTACTGAGCTCCAGCCAGCCCCTGTTCTGCGGCTTCCACAAATAAACGCGCAGCTTCGCGCGGATTGCGTTGCACGCCCTCGCCATTTTTGTAGCAAACACCCAAGTTATTTTGAGCTTTAGCATTACCACCGGAAGCAGCCCGCTGGTACCAAGAGAAGGCTTTATTTACATCCTTTTCTACTCCGGAACCAGCGCTATAACACATACCCAAATTACATTGGGCGCTGGCCTCTCCAGCATTGGCGGCTCTGAAATAAAGTTCGATAGCTTTTTGTTGGTCTTTTTCTACACCCTGGCCCAAATCGTAGCAAACGCCTAAATTGTACATAGCGTTGGGTAACTTCTGATTGGCTGCTCGCAAAAACCAAGCAGCAGCCTGTTGATAGTCACGCTCTACACCACGGCCAAAATAGTAGTAACGACCTAAGTTGTTTTGGGCTTCGGGAATTCCACCAAAAGCTGCACTTTCGTAATAGCTGGCAGCAGTAGCAAAATTTTGTTCTACGCCGCGGCCATTTTCATAGCAAAGGCCAAGATAATACTGGGCCAAGTGGTCATCTTGTTCACTGGCTTTGGCTAACCACTCAGCAGCTTTGGCATAGTCAAGTTCTACACCGTCGCCTTTATAGTAGCAACGTCCCAAAAAGCTCTGTGCCCCCACATGTCCACTTTCAGCTGCTTCAGTAAAAAATTTAATGGCTTTAGGAAAGACCTTCTCGCTGTAATACTGTTGTGCCAACTGGTAGTTATATTCTGGAGTTCCAGCCGCTGGAGCTGGTTTTTTTTTGCTCGTACTAAGCTGAATTTCTGGTTCATCTTTAGCTGAAAGCAAATTTGGCAAGCAGCTTTCAGACAGGCAATAGGAAGCTGCCGGTTCAAATGTTTCCACAGCAGGCAATTCTTTGACAGGCTGAGCTTGCGCAGTCCCCACTAAAGCAAGAACCAAACAAAAGGTAAACATTCCCCCACTAAATTTATATCTAAAGGGAGATTTGCATATTGTATTTTCCTGTTCTAAATGCACCTTGCACCTCTATAGCTTCAAATAGCTTCGCCCGCAAGCGAGCGTACATTCGGCTTTTTTCGTATCAGCTAATATGGGAAGCGATAAAATCTTCTGCTAAAACAACAGCTGCGTAATCATCATAAAGTTCGGGTGGAAAAAGCAAGCTTAAAGGCAAAAAACGTCTCAATCCAGTGGGAGGATGGTCCTGAAAATAACGGAGCCTAGCTCTTTCGGTAGAATGGGTTTCGTCAACTACGATAACTTCACACGCCAAGGCTTCTTGTACAATCCGTACAACTTGTGCAGAACCAGTACTTCCACCTACAATGACATGGCTAAAATTATACAAGCTGCTTAGTTCAGAGCACAGCCCACCCAACGAAGTAACTGCTAAAACTCTGTGTTCCAGCACCCCTTTATCTGAAGAAACTACAGCAGCCCCACACTTTTTGCTACCAGGATCTATCGACAAAACTATCAATAGTATGTCCCCTCCCCGTAATTGTGATATTCGGTTTCGGAATTTGCCGAAGATTCTAAGCTGTGTACTTCAACTCTGATGTCAAGACTGCTGGTCTCGTAAAGATCGCGATTAGCTACCGCCACGACCTCAAATTTGCCATTTTCTTTGTCCATTTCCTCTTGTAGACGCTCTATATCGGCACTGTTCAGCTCTCCTCCCAGCTCGCCGTCTATAGGACGCATACCTTTAGCAATAGCCTTTCTGCGCGTATCTTCAATGAACTTCAAAAATTCTAAAGCAGAACGTTGCTTGTCCATTTCCCGCTTGGAGACAACTTCACCCTCAGAAAAAACTTTACGAACTTTCCAAGATTCTAAACGCAGCGGAGCCCTATGCGAATAAAGACAATTCTGAGCAGCCAGTACCCTTAGCCCTATAAATCCTTGCTCTCCAGAAATAGAATTGATTAATTCTTCTACCTGTTCGGGATCATAGTCTATAAGAACATCGCTTACGGAAGTAGGCTTATATCCTTTTTCAGCAGCAATCGAGTTGCTGCGCATTATAGTGCGGACATTGGCTTCAGCCAGCAAACTAGTTACAGCCGCACGAGTTCGCTCGTAAGATAAACCACCAGGGATAGTCATATGGACTATTGGCTCATCTATACGCCAAATAAAAGTACCTTCGGCCAGAGCTTGCTGTAGGGTATCTATATTCTGACGCAATTGTGTCTCCTCGGCACGCAGCTTTTCTAAGCCCACTAGCAAACTGCGCACAGGCTCGGAAAGACAAGCAAAAACCGTAAGAGTAATAATCGCAATAGCAACTCCTGTTATGGTAGTTATAAGTATAGAAGTGTGACGCGGGCGCAAGTGAAGAACACTCATCTTGCGCTTGCCTATTTGGCGCCCTAATTGGTTGGCCAAATAAGCTATACCAGCAGCCACAGCAGCTACCAAAGCATAGACACCAGCCACCCTAATTATGGTATGCCAAGATAAAAAGTCCACCTTCTATGTTGCTCCACTTTCTAAAGTTCGCTCGACAGTTTCTACCGATTTTTCAAGCGAACACAATGTTCGTACTATTTCCTGGAAGCATCAGCCACAAAGCATATTCCAACTATAGCAAATACTATGTTTGGCAACCAAGCAGCTAGCCAAGGAGCGGCCGCTCCATTTTCTCCCAACATCATACCAATAGTCATGAATACGTAATATAGCAGAATAAAAAACAGCGAAAGTCCAAAACCTATGGAAGTGCTAGTTCTCTGCGGCCTTAATCCCAAAGGAATAGCAAAAGCTCCAAATACCAGGCAACTCATCGGCAACGAGATCTTCTGATGATACATAACCTTGTATTTATTGCGCTTGCGATATTCTTCCGGGTTGGTTTTTTCTATCGGAGGTAAAGAATTTAGATAAGATGACAGTTCCTGAGCAGTCATCTCTTCAGGACGCAACTTGCGTTGAGCCAATTGTTCAGGACTAGCTGGAGATTCACCCTTGCTCATAGCTGTCCAACCTTTACGCCCTTTGGCGCTGTAGCGCTCGTCACCAGTAGCAGGATCGAAATCCCTAGCTTCAATATCCAAAACTTCCCAAACTTTCAATTTATCATTCCAGCGAGCCTCTTTAGCATATAATTCGCGTAAACGATTATTATTGCGGAAGAAATGCACATACACGCCTTTCATCGTTTGTTCATTTACATTGAGCACATGAGCATAAATCATTTGCTCGTCGCCATTAGAAAGTAAACGTGGAGAAGTAATTAAAGCTCTCTCGATTTGATCTGGAGCTTGCAACTTTAAAACCATGTTATAAGCTTGTTTAGTAGCCGGAGGAACCCAGTATTGATTTACAGCCAAAGAGATCAGAGAAATGAAAAAACAGAAGAAAAAGCCTGGCAGAAAGATACGGAAGAATCCAACCCCGCCAGCTTTCAAAGCGATAATCTCGCTATCCCCAGATAATCGACCGTAAGCCATCAACGCGGCCAACAAAGTTGACATGGGGAAGGTCATAATCAGCACGTAAGGAAGGCGATTGAAAAGATACTTGATCACCATGCCAATACCGGCCTGTGATTCCAAAATCATCTTAGCTACACCCATTAGAGTCTCTGCTGAGAAGAACAATAGCGTAAAGGCACAAACTCCGAATAGAAACGGACTGGCCATTTCTGCCATTATGTAGCGATCCAAAATTTTCATAACGTGTTTCTAATCTGCCTTTTTTAGCTTTTTTGAAGCTTCTCTTCTTCTTCGGCCATTCTCAAACTATCGGCCTCTTCTTCGACTTTAGCTTTGGCTACTTCTGCAGCGGTTTGTTCATTTTCAAAACCAGTTCGATAAGCTTCTCCTAAGTAGTACTTACGAGCATCTGGGTTGTTAGCTAATTCTACTGCTGTTCCAGAAACCAGGATCTGCCCTTCGCGAATGATATAGGCTCTATCTGTAATAGCTAAAGTTTCACGCACATTATGGTCGGTAATGAGCACTCCCAACCCTTGAGCCTTTACACTGCGAATAATTTTTTGGATAGAAGCTACAGCTATAGGGTCAACACCAGAAAAAGGCTCATCAAGCAAAAGGAATTGAGGCTTAATAGCTAGAGATCTGGCAATTTCCAAGCGGCGTCTCTCGCCTCCAGATAATTCTATAGCCTTACTGCGACGGACTTTGTGCAACTGATATTCGTCTAATAGCCTTTCCAAACGCTCGTTTTGTTCTTTTTTGGATACCCCGTTAATTTGCCATAACAAACGAAGGTTATCCTCTACGGTAAGTTTGCGAAAGGCAGAAGCTTCTTGAGGTAAATAACCTATTCCCAAACGCGCACGTATATGCATAGGCAAATGGGTAACGTCTTGACCATTAAGGAAAATTTTGCCTCCATTGGGCCTAATCAATCCTACAACCATGTAGAACGTGGTAGTCTTACCAGCACCATTAGCTCCTAAAAGGCCAACGACCTCTCCGGGGTTAACTTCAAAATTAACACCATCTACCACTCGCCGATCTTTATATATTTTTACTAATCCTTCAGCCTTGATAGCCATGCGTCATTCCCCATACTTCTATTGGTTAGACTCTAAGCCAGAATTGAAATAAATACGCACATCGCCTTCTACTTCAATATGTTTGAGATCCGGAGAAGCCACCATATTTTGTCCGACCATAGTAGATCCTTCACGGACAACCTTAACTCCATGCGAACCGCGTATCTTTCTAGCCTTGCTGTCCCAAATCAGTTTATTGCAAACAATTTTTTCTCCCTTGGGGCCAACAGCGTGAACTGGCCCTTCAAAAGCAAGACCTTGAGTTTCGGTGTTAACTACAGCAGCGTCACCTTGAAGTTGAAGAAGAGAGCGTCCTTCCTTGTCCAGTAAGTTCCAGGTAATGGAAGAAGCGCGAGCTTTTTTACTTACATCATCGTAGTCAATTCGACTAGCTTTTAAGTTCCAAGGCGATTCGCCCTTAGCGGAAATAGATATAGAATCGACTCCCTGATCGTGAGTTCCAATAGAAGCTGAAGCCGATTTTCCGTCTTTTGAAGACTCGGCCAAATTGTTAGCATCATCTGATGTCGGGCTCTGTTGATCTTTACTGCCTTGATCCTTTTGATTTTTCGTCTGCTCGGAAACTGCTGCCACGGGAGTTTTTGCATCTTGCTCCGTCGACTTTGTGGTAGTTTCGCCTCCTCCGCATCCACATACCATGAGCAGCATGACCAAGCACACCCAAAGCTGTCCTTTGAATCGAATCATATATTGCCTCCAGCATTTTTCCGAGCCGACGCTCTATAACGAATCTTTTTCCCGTGCCCCCTTATCATATACAAAAAACAACATTTTTTTTCCTTGCCATTTATGCGATTGAACAGATGTCAATATAAAGTCAATAAGCTTGTCGATCCGTATGCCTCAAGTCTATCTTTCCATATATCGAAATCTACATAGGCAAAAGGTTATGCTTGCTTTTTGTCAAATAAGTTCGTTCCTATATGTTTCGGTTGGAAATTCGGTTTATCGTTTGCGGATATATTCGATAGGCAGCGAAACTCCGATTGATAAAACCGATTTCTTTTGCGTTTTAGCAAAGAGCAGAAAAATCAGAAAATTGCCTCCGGATAGGTAAAAAAGGATGTAGTCAAGTGAGCTTGCAACTGCCGCCTCGTCACAATTTAGATTCGCAAAACACTCAAGATGAACAGCCACGTTCTGCAAACGCTCTTAATTTTCAAGGAGCCAATGCAAATGGTCCACAGTCTGGAGCGGCCTTTCCACACCGCCCCGTGCCTCGTCCGGAAGCGCAATCACCCAAAGTTTTTCCCTCTCAGTCTAGGCCTATACAACCGGGATATCCGCCTCAGCAGCAGGGCATAGCCCAGCCAGGCAGACCGCCGCAACCTAGGCCTATGCAACCGGGATATCCGCCTCAGCAGCAGGGCATAGCCCAGCCAGGCAGGCCGCCGCAACCTAGGCCTATGCAACCGGGATATCCGCCTCAGCAGCAGGGCATAGCCCAGCCAGGCAGGCCGCCGCAACCTAGGCCTATACAACCGGGATATCCGCCTCAGCAGCAGGGCATAGCCCAGCCAGGTAGGCCGCCACAGCCTAGGCCTATGCAACCGGGATATCCGCCTCAACAGCAGGGCATAGCTCAGCCAGGTAGGCCGCCACAGCCTAGGCCTATGCAACCGGGATACCCGCCTCAGCAACAAGGGGCTGCTCAGCCGAACAGACCGCCACAGCCTAGACCTATGCCAACAGAGCAGCCGATAGCTTCTCCGATTCAAGGGCCGACAGCACAGGCGCAGCCTTCAGGGCAAGCAGCTCCAGGAGCGGATGGAGCGCCTCGCACCCCCAAGGCGCCACCGCTAGTTCCTTTAGGTCAACGTAAAATTGCCAATGTTTTTACGGAAGAACAGCTGGAGCTTTTCGACAAAGAGAAGTTCTCCGAGCTGCATTTTGACATTCAGAACAGTCTAAAACGCTTCCCCAACAACATTGATGCCCATTACGGCTTAGGTCTTTGCTCTATGGCTGTAGGAGAGCCAGAAAGAGCCGCAGTCCACTTGGGTAAAGCTCTGGAGCTAGATGATTCCATTAGGCCGGGCGAAATGATTCAGGAGATTCCAACCAGTGATCCTGAGGATTGGTTACTTATGGCTGAAGAGCTGGGCCATTCTGGATTTCTTGAAGCAGCTGTCGATATATGTGCCAAGATCGTAGCTTCAGATCGTTATGCTCCCAAAATAAGAGCTTTGGCTTCTAAAACTAAAGAGACAATCGAGCAAGATTTTTACGCAGCCAGAGAGCGTATAGTTTCGGGCAATGCTCCCAAAGACAAGAGCGATTCTACCGCAACTTATAAAGCGGCCAGCGTTATTGCTTTGGTAGTTATTCCCCTCCTTATCATCATAGCTGCAGGGTGCTGGACATACTCTTCATTCCAATTCAGCGCTGGCCAAAGTCAGCTAAGAATCGGCATCTATCGCTACGAGCGCATGCGTATAGGCGACAAAACTCAAGATAAGAACGGTCCGGTCGAAAATTATTTCTACAAGGCCAACAAATACTTTGAAAGAGCTTATAAGGTTAACCCGTTCTCCTTTGAAACTCTATACTATCAAGAGAAGAACTACGCCACGCTTTACAAACTTGGCGAGTTCCGTAATCGCGATATTTATAACCTAGATCAGTATTCTTGGAAACCGGGACGCTTTAAAGAAGTGAACAGCAATCGAGAAGAGATTGTTGCCAAAATTAAAGAGAAAAATGTCAGCATAGAACGTATGAACAAAGAGAAAAAGCTTTGGCAAGAGTTCTACCAAATGGCTAAACAAGATCCCGGCACGACAGTTTTCTAGCATTGTCTATTATTTTGCGAAGCGGCTCAAAACAAAATGCATAAAGAAAGCATTGTTTTCAGCCGCTTCACTGTTGAGGATATCGTTGAAAAAGCGAGTATAAGTGCATATATGCTGGAAAATTTTAGGAGGGCTTTCTTTTATCTAAACTTTATCAAGATTTTTTGAGGCAAAGACCAGCACAGCTATGAACCAGTACACTCCTGAAGAAATTTTCAAAAAATTAGAAAAAACTTTTAACGACGAAGGAGTACGGTTGGAAAGTTTTCGTCTAGATGAATCTTCCAAACGAGTGTACATTAATTTGGAGCGCTTTGCTCCCGGTTTACCGACAGCTTTTCTAGTAAAGGGATTGCAAGGGACTTTTCGTCGCTATCTAGACCAACAAATAGAAGTTATTTTAGAGTCCTATAACGTTCTTCCCGAGGCTGCCGAAGCGACTTCTCAAAGTTCAGAGCAGCTGAAACAAGACTTACTCAAAGGGGCTGCTCATTCTCCAGCCTTAGCATTTAAAGGAACTCCCTGCTTGGACATGCGTGGTGCCTCCGCCAAAGAAGCAGTTTCAGCTTTGGAAGCTTTTATAAGTATGGTAAGGCGTCAAAATTTAAAAATTTGTCGATTTTATCTTGACGATCAAAACAGCAGACGCGTAGTGCGCCAATGGGCGGCTATAAATGGGGCAAAGTTGAGCTGCCTTTCAGAAGAAGACGAATTGTGGCGTCTCCAGTTGGAGTCTGCTTCCGGAAATGAGCTTACCGAGCACGAGAAGCTTTCCAAGCAAGAAGTACTTCCCTATCGAGTATTACTTTTAGGAAGCAGCAAATAGATATGGCCAGTTATGCAAAGCAGTTGCTTTTGAAAGCTCTAGGCATGGCCAGAGATGCCGAAGTTGCTGAAGAAGTATATACAGAAGTAAATTTAGCCCAGCCTGAACAGCGCAACTTCAAGTCCGGCTTGGGATTGCGTTTAAATGTAGAGGGCAAACTCGGATATGTTTGGTCTGAGGGCGAATTTTCCATAAATGATTTATTACAAAAAGCTGCTCAAAATGCTGCCGTAGGTAAGCGAGGTTCTTTCTCGCAAAAAGGGCTTATAACCCCATCCCTAGCCACGGGAGCAGCGGAGGCCTCCCAGCAACTGGAAGATTCTATTACTAAGCTTCAAACACTAATTCAAAGCTTAGATTTTATGCTTCCTTCTCTTCTGCCGCACCGGCGTTTTTCATTGAGTGCTAGATTGCTTCAGCACACTTTCAAGCTGACTACTAGAAGTGGGGAGCGCTGCGCCAGCCGCATTCTTCATTTGCTCACTTTAAATTCTAACGAAAATATCCCTGTAGGAGCTGCAATTTACAGCACCTCCGCCCAGCATTCTCCCTCAGATTTGTTATGCCAACTGATGTGGCGTTCTGTCCACTCCAACGAAATGGCTTGGCCAGATAGCTACATATTGCCAGGAGTATTTACTTCCAGCGCTTGTGGCAAGCTTTTGGAAGATTTTACTCAAGACATGCTCTACGCCGACTCACCTTTATTTAGCAATTTGCCTCAAGAACGTCCTTGGTTGGCACCTTGTATAAATATAACCGACGACGGCACTTTACCAGGAGGCTTTGGCACAGTTCCTTTCGACGGCGAAGGAATTACAAAAACTAGGCTGCCTTTAGTTCGCCAAGGAGAGCTAATTCAAGGCCTTTGCGACTTAAAAACAGCCAGAGAGCACAAAATCCACCCTCAAGGATCTGCCGTGCGTCCTTGGGGCCAGCCTCCGCGACCTGGCTATTCAAACTTATGTTTAGAGCGAGGCACAGCTTCTTTGGGAGAGTTGTGCGCCCAAACAGACTTTGGAATTCTCTTGGACCGCCTTACTCCTCTACCGTCGCATTTAAAAAAGCCAGGCCAATTTGCCAGACGTTGCGAAACGGCTTTTCTTCTGCAACACGGGAAGCCCATATGCAGGGTTCCTCAATTTATAGTCAGAGCCAACTATACCGACTTATTTGGCGCGAATTTACTTGGCTTAGGCTACGAGTCGGTACTAAATGGACGTACAATGTGCCCGCCTATAGCTGTACGCAATTTAACTTTAGAAGAAGCTGATATAGATCCAGCAGAAACTTGGAGTGATTATCCGGAATTATGGTGGTAAAAACCTTAGGAGAACTTGCTGCACTTTTGCAAGGCAGCCTAAATAATCCAGAATATGCTTCCAGAACCATTAACGTTGTTACGGGGTTGGATGCCGCTTCTCAGCATATTCTCAGTCAGGCTTTAACCTTTGCCGAAAAAGAAAGCAGCCTAAAAGAAGCCGAAGCTCTCGGCTTTTCCGCAGTTGTCATACCAGAAGGTCTAGACACGGAAATACCTGCTATCAAAGTAAAGAATGCTCGCATTGCTTTTGCCGTGCTTTTGGGATTGTTCTATCCTATCCATTTACATGAGCCCGGCATCCACCCTAGCGCCCATGTAAGCGATTCAGCTCAAATTGCAGCCACAGCCTACATCGGCCCCTTTGCCATTGTCGGTGATAACGCCATAATTGCTGACAATTGTCAAATTATGGCTCACGCTAGTGTCGGAAGCGACAGTTCTATTGGCGCTCATACACGTCTTATGCCCGGCGTTTCTGTCGGCGAACATGTTACGCTCGGATCCAAAAGTTTAGTAGGCCCGCTTACTATTATTGAAGACGACTCTACTCTAGGAGACGACATAGAAATAGGCGCCCGCTGTTTTATTGGCAACCATGTGCTTATTCAAGACGGAGTTCGCATTGACAATTTAGCTTGCATCGAAGAGGGGGCCAAAATTGCTCCTTTAGCTATCGTCATTTCTCAAAATTGCTTGCAGCCAGATGTCAATTTAGGTAAATTATCTATTACAGCCGGTCAATGTTTGGTGGAGAAAGGCCGTCAAGTGGGAGATTTTGTCACTGTAGCAGCTCGTTCCCGCGTAGACAAAGACATACCGGCAGGCCAAGCAATTTGGTCAGGCGATCCCGTCGACGCCCACAAAACTTCCATGCGCCAGATAGCCATGCGCCAGCTGCCCTTAAAGCATTGGAAAGAGCTTCAACAGTTGGCCAAACTTTCTCCAAAGGACTGACACAAATTATGAGTTCATCCTCTTCCAAAGATAATAAAAAGAAAGATAAGAAAAACGCTCAGCCTCAGGCAATCACAGACAAAGCTTCTTCGGCTAATTCCTCCCAAGAGCCACCTACAGCTTTTATTACTAAAGATCAAAAGCTTTTATATTGCTCTTGCTTTGCAGGCATGGGATTACTAATGGGCTTTCTATGGGGAGCCAATTCGATAATCGACGTAGGCCAATCTGCTTCTCCTTTAATTCAAGCAGCCAAAGCCAGCTTAGCTGTAGCTACTACTTCAGCAGATATTGCTAAAGGAACCTACTATGGATTAGTTGGAGCTATTATCGGATTATCTTTCGGCTACTCGATATCACTCGACACCAAGCCTATGTTGGCTAGTTTGATTTTTGGTTTCGTGGGACTTTGGCTAGGCATTTTAATAGGCGGCCCGACTTTAGCAGGAGTTGGCTGGCTAATCGGATACGGAGCTGTTATCTTTAACGCTATTGGTTTGGAGCGCTATCGCCAAGTATATCACCAAGTAGCCAAGGAACGAGCTGCCCAAAAGTGATAGCACCATCAGCTTGAAGCGGAGACCTGAAGTGCTCATTTATCACACCAATGACATGCACGGTCATAGTGAAGCCTTAAATTGGCTGGAAGCTAATGCCAAACAGCAGTTAGCGGAAAGTCAATCTCTTTATTTTGACAGTGGTGACGCCTTAGTGGGCTCTAATACTATATGGAAAAACTATGAGCCCAATTTGGAAAGAATGAGCTCAGTTTTCTGTACGTCTATGGCTATGGGCAACCGAGAGTTTAACTATCAGCGGCGTATTTTAGATAAAAGAGCTGCCCAGCGTTTATTTCCTTTGCTTTGTTCTAATCTTTCTGATATTAGACAAAGTGGAAGGTTAACCGATACGCAATTAGTTAGACAATTAGGCTCAATTCCAGAGATTGATTGCCAAAATAGTTGTTGGCGTGAAACAGAATTATGGCGAAATTTAGCTTCTCAACGCTGGATTCCAGCTCTATCGTTGCATAATAGCAACTGGTCAGAAGATTATTCGCTGCTTCTGTTGGCTGCGGTCCCTGTCCAATACCCTCACAACGCTATTTGGGAAAAGATCTTCGGTTTC
>ERZ808242.40-NODE-40-length-94782-cov-33.162836_pt1 | contig 94782 bp, 81 predicted proteins | sample MGYA00521244_ERZ808242 | MGnify/ENA primary metagenome ERZ808242 (study PRJEB31516, sample SAMN03275573) | gut metagenome | biome: mammalia-associated habitat; material: feces | host: Papio cynocephalus | place: Kenya | collected 2012-07-27 ... | reverse complement strand
CGGCGATGGGGAAGACTGAAGGTCAGCAGTCTGACTCCGACACTGCGTGGAAGCTCGTCTAGGCTATGCCGAAGAAAAGTGTCATACTCACCCGTGCCAAACGCATTCAACCTGCTCGAGACCATGAAGCCGCTAATTTGCCAAAGCGTTCGGCAAGAAGATCGACTAGGCCGCTATCTTCGGCGTGGGCAAGCCGACCACATGGGACAATGACATCCTCTCCGGCACGAAGAAAGCCAAGAACACCATCGCGCAGGGCACAGGCAAGGGCCTCCGTGGCCACTTCCCAAAACGTCAGCGGCCCTTATCGGGACGCGCGTGGGTTCCGTAGGTGGTTTTCTGCTTCAGTAGGTTATTCGGGGTAGGATCCCGATGAAAAGATGGCTGAAAATAAGCCATTAGGCGACTGTTGTCATGCCGGTAACCGCCTACGGAATGCAAAAACCACCTACGGAACGTGGGACATGCCGGACCGTGGCTCAAAACGGTATAAGCGGCTAGATGGAGACGGTTAAGGGGAAAACGATGTCGATCATCTATGTTTCTTCCGTACGATTGGCAGGATTTGTACATCTCTTATAAGGGTCACAGGCGTGTTTTGCGAGATTTACGGGGATTCCCGTATCGGGAACGGTTACGCTTGAGCATATGAATGCACCTCAAGAGAATCTGTGGCCGGCACCGTTCGCCGGCAAACCGCTGAGCGCCACCGTGGTGGTGCCGGGCAGCAAATCATTGTCGAACCGTTATCTTATTCTTGCCGCGCTCGGCTCCCGACCGGTTACATTGGTGGGATTGCTGCGCTCGCGCGACACCGAACTGATGATGGATGCGCTGCGCACGCTCGGCGTGCGATGCGATGTGGACGCCGACGTCGACACCACGGTTGTGGTGACGCCACCGGCGGACGGCCATTTCACTGGCAATACAAAAGTCTTCTGTGGCTTGGCCGGCACGGTGATGCGGTTTGTTCCCGGCCTGGCGCTGTTCGCCGACGGTCCCGTCGAATTCGACGGAGACGAGCAGGCGTATGCGCGTCCGATGAAACCCGTTCTGGATGGTCTTGAGCAACTCGGGGCGACGGTCGAGTACCACGGCGAGGAAGGACGGCTGCCATTCACCATCACTCCGCCCGAGGCTTTCGCGGAGCGCACCGCCCCCAGCGTGGTAAGCATCGATTCCTCGGGGTCGTCCCAGTTCATTTCCGGATTGTTGTTGATCGGCGCTCGCATTCCGGGAGGTCTGGAATTACGCCATACGGGGGAGAAGACACCGAGCCTGCCGCATATCCGCATGACGGTGGCCGACCTCAAAGGATCGGGTGTGGACGCTTCCGCCGATGAGGAGCGCCACACCTGGCATGTGCGCTCGGGTGATGTGCAACTGCCTGAACGGGTCACCGTGGAACCGGACCTTTCGAACGCCGCGCCGTTCCTTGGCGCCGCGCTGATCGCAGGCGGCACCGTGCGCGTGCCCCACTGGCCGGAGAACACCACCCAGCCGGGAGGCCTGCTGCCCGGATATCTGCGACGTATGGGAGCCAAGGTCTCGTTCCCCGAAGAGAACGGCATTCGGTACTGCGAAGTTACCGGTGACGGCACCATCAACGGCCTGGGCGATTTCGACCTGACGGCGGCCGGGGAGATTGCGCCATCGCTTGCTGCGGTCCTGGTCTTTGCCGACAAGCCGACCAACATGGTCGGCATCGGCCACCTGCGCGGGCATGAGACGAACCGCTTGGAAGCTTTGGTCAACGAAATCACGCGTATTGGGGGAGAGGCCCGTGAGCTTCCGGACGGTTTGGAGATCGTGCCTGTGCCTGCGGAGACATTGAAGCCCGCGGCAATGGAGACCTATGCCGATCATCGCATGGCCACGTTCGCGGCGATGCTCGGTTTACGCATCAAGGGCCTTCAGGTGCGGAATGTAGCCACCACTGCGAAGACGTTGCCGGACTTCGTGAACATGTGGACGGGCATGCTGGCCTGACTCGACATTTTCGCAGGGGGAGCCACTGGAGTGTCCATGCAGGTGAACGGGACAACGATGCACGTGGCCGCTGAAGGATCCCCATATGGATTGCGCCGCAACAGCCTGAGACTGTTACGGCGCAATCCATATGGGTCATATCGGCACCGTCATTCCATGTCAAGCGGCACCTTGTGATTCGGCGCCGGCCATGCCTGGTCGATGAGCGCGAGATCCTCGTCGGACAACGTGATGGCATCCGCCTGCGCGTTCTCCAAGGTATGCGCTGATTTGCCGGTACGTGGAATGGCGATGGTGTTTCCATTGCGGATGTCCCAGGCGAGTATCACCTGAGGTACGGTCGCATGATGGTGCCTCGCCACCTCGATGAGTTGCGGGGAATCGAAAAGTCCACGACGCAGCGTGCCGGCCTGTGCGATGGGGCAGTAGGCCATGAGCTTCACATCATGTCCGTTCATCCAGCCGAGCAGGTCGTATTCGATGCCGCGTGAGCTTGGATTATAAAGCACCTGGTTCACCAGACAATGCCGGCCCTCGGGAATGCGCCAAAGTTCCTCCATGTCGTCGGTGTCGAAATTCGAGACGCCCCATGCGCGAATCTTGCCGTCACGAACAAGTCGCTCCATGCATTCGACGGTTTCCGCCAAAGGCACATTGCCGCGCCAATGCAGCAGATACAGATCGAGATAATCGGTTCCAAGCCTGCGAAGCGTTTCATCACAACTATGGAAGATGTCGCGCCTGCCCGCATTCGAGGGAAGCACCTTCGAAACGAGGAACAACCCGTCGCGGCGCATACCGGCGATGGCATCGCCCACCAGACGCTCGCTACGCCCGCTGCCATACATCTCCGCCGTGTCGATCAACGTCATTCCCGCGTCGACGCCTCTGCGCAAGGCCTCTACTTCCCGGTCGTGCGTCGCGGCGGAATCGCCCAGATACCAGGTTCCCTGCCCCAATGCGGGAACGATGCGCCCATCGGCAAGCGTCACTATATGTTTCATCATGCTCCTCCATGGTCGATGATTGTTCGGTCATCATCCTTACTGTGACGCGATACCACGCAGGATGCAACAGAAGAGTCGGGTTTCATCCTTGCCCCGACAAAAAAGGGCTTTCCGCGAATTCGTTTCGCGGAAAGCCCCCAAACATTAGGAGTCGAAAACGACGTCACTCCCACTCGATGGTTGCCGGCGGCTTGGAGGTGCAGTCGAGCACCACGCGGTTAATCTGGCGGCACTCGTTGGTGATGCGCGTCGAGATGGTGGCCAGCACGTCGTACGGGATGCGGGACCAGTCGGCGGTCATGGCGTCCTCGGAGGAAACCGGGCGCAACACGATCGGAGAGCCATAGGTGCGTTCGTCGCCCTGCACGCCCACGGAGTGCACGTCGGCGAGCAGCACCACCGGGCACTGCCAGATGTCGCGGTCGAGACCGGCCTTGGTGAGTTCCTCGCGTGCGATGGCGTCGGCCTCACGCAGCACGTCCAGGCGCTCTTTGGTGATTTCGCCGATGATGCGGATGCCCAGACCCGGGCCCGGGAACGGCTGGCGCCACACGATTGCGTCGGGCAATCCGAGTTCCGTGCCGATGGCGCGCACCTCATCCTTGAACAGGGTGCGCAGCGGCTCGATGAGCTGGAACTTGATGTCCTTCGGCAGACCGCCCACGTTGTGGTGGGACTTGATGTTGGCAGCGCCGTCTCCACCACCGGATTCCACGACATCCGGGTACAGGGTGCCCTGAACGAGGAACTTGACTTCCTTGCCGGAGGCGCCGGCCTCTTCGATGACCTGGCGCTGCGCCTTTTCGAACGTGCGGATGAACTTCTCGCCGATGATCTTGCGCTTCTTCTCAGGCTCGCTCACGCCCTTGAGCGCGGTGAGGAAGTCCTCGGAAGCGTCCACCGCGATGAGCTTGATGCCGGTGGCCTCGACGAAATCATGCTTGACCTGCTCGGCCTCGCCCTTGCGCAGCAGGCCATGGTCCACGAACACGCAGGTGAGCTGTTCGCCGATGGCCTTGTGCACCAGCGCGGCGGCCACGGCGGAGTCGACGCCGCCTGACAGGCCGCAGATCACTTGGGCGTCGCCGACCTTCTCACGAATCTTTTTGACCTGATCTTCGATGATGCTGGAGGCGTCCCAGTTGTTGCCTAGACCCGCGCACTTGTGCAGGAAGGTCTCGATGAGCTTCTGGCCCAACGGAGTGTGCTTGACCTCCGGGTGCCATTGCACGCCGTACAGCTTGCGGGATTCGTCCTGCATCGCGGCGACCGGCGCGCCCTCGGTGTGTGCGATGACCTCGAAGCCTTCCGGAGCGGTCTTGACGGCTACGCCGTGGCTCATCCACGTGCTTTGATCGGCAGGGGAGCCTTCGAGCAGGCCCGATGCCTTGTCGATGACGGTGTCGGTTTTTCCGTATTCGCCCAAGGCCGCCTTGTCGACGTCGGCTCCCAACGCGTAGGCCATGGCCTGGAAGCCGTAGCAGATGCCGAGCACCGGCACGCCGGCCTCGAACAGCTTCTTGTCGATGCGCGGCGCTCCCGGTTCGAATACGGAGGCCGGGCCGCCGGAAAGGATGATGGCCTGCGGATCCTTGGCAAGCATTTCCTCCACCGGCATGGAATGCGGCACGAGTTCCGAATAAACGTTGGCCTCGCGCACGCGGCGCGCGATTAACTGGGCGTACTGGGCTCCGAAATCAACAACGAGCACAGGACCTGCAGCCATAACACTCTCCCTTTTCCTGTAGAGATATAGAGAATTGATAACAACCAATGCATCCATTGTGACGGTGCGAGCAGACATTGGAAACGCTGTAAACAGCAGGTGAACGAACCTCACAATTGCTTACTATGTTCACTTCAACACGCCGCACGACAATTGTGCAAAACGAACGTGGATAAAACCGGTTGATAGCTTGTTTTCGTTGATATATAGCCGTTTATCAACTTTTTTGATACCATGTTCAGGGTTCACAAAACGCCAGTCAAAAGCTCTCAGATAATGACATGAACGGCACATTTGCACACACAGTCGCAAAAAAACAGCAAAAAGTCGCACCTTGTTCGTATTATGCTCAAGTGATTGGTGATGGACCGACCGCGGAACCACAAGGTTTAGCGGGGTTCGGAGCCACATGGAAATAAACAATCGCACAACACTGTGCAGGAGTACAGGAGTACACATGACGAGTCCTGTTATTGGCACCCCTTGGAAGAAGCTGAACGCTCCGGTTTCCGAGGAAGCTATCGAAGGCGTGGACAAGTACTGGCGTGCAGCCAACTACCTTTCCATCGGCCAGATTTATCTGCGTAGCAACCCGCTGATGAAGGAGCCCTTCACCCGCGAAGACGTCAAGCATCGTCTGGTCGGTCACTGGGGCACCACCCCGGGCCTGAACTTCCTTATCGGCCACATCAACCGTCTTATCGCTGACCACCAGCAGAACACCGTGATCATCATGGGACCGGGCCACGGTGGCCCGGCCGGTACCGCACAGTCCTACCTGGACGGCACCTACACCGAGTACTTCCCGAACATCACCAAGGACGAGGCTGGCCTGCAGAAGTTCTTCCGCCAGTTCTCCTACCCGGGCGGCATCCCGTCCCACTTCGCTCCGGAGACCCCGGGCTCCATCCACGAAGGTGGCGAGCTGGGTTACGCCCTGTCCCACGCCTACGGCGCCGTGATGAACAACCCGAGCCTGTTCGTGCCGGCCATCGTCGGCGACGGTGAGGCCGAGACCGGCCCGCTGGCCACCGGCTGGCAGTCCAACAAGCTCGTCAACCCGCGTACCGACGGCATCGTGCTGCCGATCCTGCACCTCAACGGCTACAAGATCGCCAACCCGACCATCCTGTCCCGCATCTCCGATGAAGAGCTCCACGAGTTCTTCCACGGCATGGGCTATGAACCGTACGAGTTCGTCGCCGGATTCGACAACGAGGACCACCTGTCCATCCACCGTCGTTTCGCCGAGCTGTTCGAGACCGTCTTCGACGAGATCTGCGACATCAAGGCTGCCGCTCAGACCGACGACATGACTCGTCCGTTCTACCCGATGATCATCTTCCGCACTCCGAAGGGCTGGACCTGCCCGAAGTTCATCGACGGCAAGAAGACCGAAGGCTCTTGGCGTTCCCACCAGGTGCCGCTGGCTTCCGCCCGCGACACCGAGGCCCACTTCGAGGTCCTCAAGAACTGGCTCGAGTCCTACAAGCCGGAGGAGCTGTTCGACGAGAACGGCGCCGTGAAGCCGGAAGTCACCGCCTTCATGCCGAAGGGCGAGCTGCGTATCGGTGAGAACCCGAACGCCAACGGTGGCCGCATCCGCGAAGAGCTGAAGCTGCCGAAGCTGGAGGACTACGAGGTCAAGGAAGTCGCCGAGTACGGCCACGGCTGGGGCCAGCTCGAGGCCACCCGTCGTCTGGGCGTCTACACCCGCGACGTCATCAAGAACAACCCGGACAACTTCCGCATCTTCGGACCGGACGAGACCGCTTCCAACCGTCTGCAGGCCGCGTACGACGTCACCGACAAGCAGTGGGACGCCGGCTACCTGTCCGCTCAGGTCGACGAGCACATGGCCGTCACCGGCCAGGTCGTCGAGCAGCTTTCCGAGCACCAGATGGAAGGCTTCCTCGAGGGCTACCTGCTGACCGGCCGCCACGGCATCTGGAGCTCCTACGAGTCCTTCGTGCACGTGATCGACTCCATGCTGAACCAGCACGCCAAGTGGCTTGAGGCCACCGTCCGCGAGATTCCGTGGCGCAAGCCGATCTCCTCCATGAACCTGCTGGTCTCCTCCCACGTCTGGCGTCAGGACCACAACGGCTTCTCCCACCAGGACCCGGGTGTCACCTCCGTCCTGCTGAACAAGTGCTTCAACAACGATCACGTGATCGGCATCTACTTCCCGGTGGATTCCAACATGCTGCTCGCTGTGGCTGAGAAGTGCTACAAGTCCACCAACAAGATCAACGCCATCATCGCCGGCAAGCAGCCGGCCGCCACCTGGCTGACCCTCGACGAGGCTCGTGCGGAGCTCGAGAAGGGTGCCGCCGAGTGGAAGTGGGCCTCCACCGCCAAGAACAACGACGAGGCTCAGATCGTGCTCGCCTGCGCCGGCGATGTTCCGACCCAGGAGATCATGGCCGCCGCCGACAAGCTTGACGCCATGGGCATCAAGTTCAAGGTCGTCAACGTTGTGGATCTGGTCAAGCTGCAGTCCGCCAAGGAGAACAACGAGGCCCTCTCCGATGAGGAGTTCGCTGACCTGTTCACCGCCGACAAGCCGGTTCTGTTCGCGTACCACTCCTACGCTCGCGATCTGCGTGGTCTGGTCTACGACCGTCCGAACCACGACAACTTCAACGTCCACGGCTACGAGGAGCAGGGTTCCACCACCACCCCGTACGACATGGTTCGCGTGAACAACATCGATCGCTACGAGCTCGTCGCCGAAGCCCTGCGCATGATCGACGCCGACAAGTACGCCGACAAGATCAACGAGCTTGAGGCCTTCCGCAAGGAAGCCTTCCAGTTCGCGGTCGACAACGGCTACGATCACCCGGATTACACCGACTGGGTCTACTCCGGTGTCAACACCTCCAAGCAGGGTGCCGTCTCCGCTACCGCCGCAACCGCTGGCGATAACGAGTGACGTTAGGCCATACGGCCTGATTGCTTGATGCAAACCCCAAGGAACGCATGTTCCTTGGGGTTTGTTCGTATGGATTCAGATTCGATTCATATCCACAGCGCAACGTTGACCAATTGGTTTACCTGATACATATACAATGAAAGAACACCCCCGAATCACGGAAGTGTGTTTGCCGTTGTTTACGCATTAGAATTACTGATGGTGCGAACAATGCAGTCACGCACCCCGAATAACGAACAGGAGACACCGTGAGTCTTACCAGCGTCACTATCATGAGTCCAGAGGCGGCGAATGGTCGCAATGTCGTTGCATTAGGCGTTACCAAGGCATTGGCATCCGTCGGCAAAACGGCGGTATTCCGCCCCTCGGTCTGCCGGAAGGACACATTCACCGATGTGCTGCTCGAGGCCAGCAACGCAGGACTTTCCCGTGAACAGTGCGTTGGTGTGTGCCCTAAACGTGCGCGTAAAGACAAAAGCGGATCCAGAGCCGATATCGTGGCCGCATACAGCGAAGCCGTCGAGTCGTCCGATCCCGATGCGATGGTGATTGTCGGCAGCGACAAATCCGCGGTCAATGATCCGGCGATGTTCGCTTTCAACGCGGATGTGGCCGCAGACCTCCGTTCCGTCGTGTTGTTGGCGGTATGCACGATCAACCGTACGCCGGAACAGGTCAGGGCCACCGTCGAGGCATCCTCCAAAATCGTCGAAGATGCCGGCAGCCATGTCGCGGGTGTGTTCATCACCGGTTGCGCGGATGCCCAGATCGAACCGTTGAAGGCGGAATTCACCGATTATCCGGTCAAGGTATGGACTATTCCCGCGGTCGATTTCTCAGAAGACGACGCGATCGCCCAGGCCGACGCCGCTTTCCGGAACAATGTCGACGCCTCCGATCTGATCGCGGCCATCGAAACACCTTCCGAGGTTCCGACCACGCCGTATGCGTTCCAGTACGGTTTGCTGGGCAAGGCCAAGGCCGACAAGAAAACCATTGTTCTTCCGGAAGGCTCGGAAGACCGTATCATCATGGCCGCCGATTATCTGCTGGAGCGTGACATCGTCGATGTGATCATCGTCGGCGAAAGGGAATCCATTCTCGCCCGCGGCGAGGAGCTGGGACTGAAATCCTTGGAAAAGGCCAAATTCCAGTCCAAAGACGACGAGACGGTACTCGTGCCGATGATTGCCAGGCTCTGCGAGCTGCGCGCCAAGAAAGGCATGACCGAGGAACAGGCCCGTAGGCAATTGGCCGATGACAGCTATTTCGGCACGATGCTCGTCGTGATGGGCCAGGCGGACGGCTTGGTCTCGGGCGCGGTCAACTCCACCGCGAACACCGTGCGTCCCGCGTTGCAGGTCATCAAGACCAAGCCCGGCACGTCCTTGGTGTCAGGCGCGTTCCTGATGTGCTTCAAAGACCACGTGGCGGTATTCGCCGACTGCGCCATCAACCTCAATCCCACTGCCGAGCAATTGGCTGAGATCGCGATTCAATCGGCCGAAACCGCAAAGGCGTTCGGCATCGAGCCCAAGGTCGGCATGTTGTCGTATTCCACGTTGGGCTCCGGCAAGGGGCCGGATGTGGAATTGGTCGAACAGGCCACCACGCTCGTCAGGGACAAGGCTCCGGACCTCGCCGTGGTCGGCTCCGTGCAGTTCGACGCCGCATGGTCACCGACCGTCGCCGCGGCCAAAGCCAAGGGGGACCCGGTCGCCGGTCATGTCAACGTGTTCGTATTCCCCGATCTGTGCGCGGGCAACATCGGCTACAAGGCGGTGCAGCGCTCATCGGGCGCCGTCGCCGTCGGACCGGTGCTGCAGGGACTGAACCGGCCGGTGAACGACCTCAGTCGCGGCGCCACCGTGCAGGACATCATCAACACCATCGCCCTGACCGCCATAGAAGCCCAGTAATGGCAGAATGCCACGGCATTTTGTAGCAAGCGAAGAGTAATCTAACTTTTGGAAAGTCGCGTATGCGGCACATCGATCAATACATGGAGGATGCCCACAATGGCGAAAACCGTCCTTGTCATCAATTCCGGTTCCAGCTCTATCAAGTACCAGCTGGTCGATCTCGAAACCGGTGAAGGTATCGCTTCCGGCCTCGTCGAGAAGATCGGCGAACCGGTTGACGGCCACTACAAGCATGAGTTCAATGGTGAGAAGCACGAGCTTGAGGAGCCGATTCACGATCACGAGCAGGGTCTGAAGCGTGTGCTCGGCTTCTTCGACGAATTCGGTCCAAAGCTCGCCGACGCCGGCATCGTGGCGGTCGGCCACCGCGTCGTCCAGGGCGGCTCCCTCTTCCCGAAGCCGGCTCTGGTCACCGACAAGACCATCAACCAGGTCAAGGATCTCGCCGTGCTCGCCCCGCTGCACAACGGACCGGAAGCCAAGGGCGCCGAAGTCATGCGTGCGCTGCTGCCAGACGTTCCGCAGGTCTTCGTGTTCGATTCCTCCTTCTTCTTCCAGCTGCCGAAGGCATCCAGCACCTACGCGCTGAACAAGGAAGTCGCCGAGCAGTACCACATTCGTCGTTACGGCGCCCACGGCACCTCCCACGAGTTCATCTCCTCCGTGGTCCCGTCCGTCATCGGCAAGCCGGCCGAAGGCCTCAAGCAGATCGTTCTGCACATCGGCAACGGCGCTTCCGCTTCCGCCGAGATCTCCGGCAAGCCGGTCGAGACCTCCATGGGTCTGACCCCGCTGGAAGGCCTCATGATGGGTGGTCGTACCGGCGACATCGACCCGGCCGTCGTGTTCCACCTGATCCGCAACGCGCACATGAGCGTGGACGAGCTGGACACCCTGTTCAACAAGCGCTCCGGCATGACCGGCATGACCGGCTATGGCGACCTGCGTGAAGTGCACCGTCTGGTCTCCGAAGGCAACGAGGACGCCAAGCTGGCCCTTGACGTCTACGTGCACCGCATTGTCGGCTACATCGGCAACTACACCGCCCAGATGGGTGGCGTCGACGTGATCACCTTCACCGCGGGCGTCGGTGAGAACGACGACGTGGTGCGCAAGATGGTGTGTGACAAGCTCGCTCCGTTCGGCGTCAAGCTGGACGAGGAGAAGAACGCCACCCGTTCCAAGGAACCGCGTATCATCTCCACGCCGGATTCCGCGGTCACCATCTGCGTCATCCCGACCAACGAGGAGCTGGCCATCGCCCGCAAGTCCGCCGCCATCGCGGAAGAAGGTCAGGACACCTACGGCAACGTCTTCTCCAAGTGAGTGATGCATTCCGGCCCCTTCGATAAGGCCGCCGGACGCTGATGTGATGGGCCGCGCGCCGATTTGATTCGAAATGCCGAATCGGATTGGCGCGCGGCCTTTCGCATAGTCGGCGCCGTCATGGCTTTCGCCGATCGGCAGTGCGACGTATCGCCATGGATCCGGCACAGGCATGTCCGTTGACGGACGAGACGTGACGGCGCGGCGCGTCCGGACATTGCCGTCGCGCATGCGGCACCGCGATATGCGTCGCATGGAACAATGAGGATAGCTCGGTATACGATACGGAGATGTTGTGCCTTTCGGGCGTATAAGGGATTGAAGAAAGTGGTTGGAACTCTTGGCTAGACGGCATTTTGTCGGATTGGACGGTCTCAAAGGCATCGCGTTGATAGCAATCGTGCTGTACCACTGCGACCAGCGCGTGCTCCATGGCGGATTCCTGGGCGTCGACGTCTTCTTCACCATTTCGGGATTCCTGATATTCTCCTCGCTGCTCAGGCGCATCGACGCCGGCGAAGGCATGGGATTGGGGGAGTACTGTCTGAAACGCCTACGCAGAATATACCCGGCATTGTTCGCGTTGGTCCCCATCACCGTGACCTTGGCCTGGTTCGTCAACCGTGACATGCTCGTGGGAATCCGCGACCAGATCATCACGGTGTTGCTGGGATGCTACAACTGGTACGCCATCAGTAGCGGCGGCAGTTATTTCTCGCAGACGAATCCCGATCTATGCCGGCATCTGTGGTTCATGGCGGTGCTGATGCAGTTCTATGTGGTGGCGCCATTGCTGATAACCGTGCTCCGCAACAGTATCCGCCGATGGATTCCCGTTCTCATCCTTGTGGGGCTCTCGGCATGCAGCGCGCTGTCCATGGCATTGCAATACCATCCCGGAGACGATCCCACCCGCGTGTATTTCGGTTCCGACACGCATGCCGCCGGATTATGGCTCGGAGCGGCGTTCGCTTGGGGACTGATGATCTGGCAACGCGATCGGGATCGGGGGATCATGCCCGATGCGATGGACAGGATTCGCCGCGCATGGGGCAATGCGGGTCCCATCGCGGCGTTCGTGGCCTTGCTGGCATTGATATGGATGATGCGTCGCGTCGACCAGGGGGCCATGGCTTTTCAAGGCGGCATATTCGTCGCGTCTGTGCTGTCCGTCGTGATGATTGCCGGATCCATCCCATTCGGATCCTGGATGCAGGACCTGCTGGTATTCAAACCGCTCGTTTTGATCGGACGGCACTCATACGGCATATACCTGTGGCATTGGCCGTTGTACCTGTTCGTTCGGACCATGCTTCCGCAATGGACGGTGGTGCACGCCGGCCGTCTTTTGGCGATCACGGCGGTCTGCACCGCGATCATGTCGATCGTGTCATGGCGGCTTTTCGAAAGCCCCGTGTTGCGTGGAGGATTCCTCGCGCTGGCGCGTCCCACGGTGGCGGGAGCCGCGGACGTCATGCGGTGTTGCGTCGCAGTCGCTCTGCTGGTCGGTTCGTGCGGTATGGGTGCATACGCGGTCGCGCATGCACCTGTGCGGACCAGTGTGGAACGCGATCTGATGGATGCGAGCATGGCGATGGCCCAAGGGCGGGAAAACCATGCCGTTCTGAACCGGAACAAGACCCCCGCTCCGCGCAAGCCCGCGCATAAAATGCCGAATGGAACGCAGATGACGGCGATCGGCGACTCCGTGATGCTCGCCTCAAGCAAGGGGCTGCAATCGACGTTCCCGGGAATAACCGTCGACGCCGAAACCTCACGTTCCATGACGAAGGCCGTGGGACTCGTCAACCAGTTGAAAGCCCAGCCCGGAGGACTCCGCCAATGGGTGCTGGTCGGTCTTGCCACGAATTCCGCGGTGACGGATGACCAGCTCGGCGATCTGCTCGACGCCATTGGATCCGATCATGTGCTGGTGCTGATCAACGCGCATGCGCCGGTATCGTGGGTCTCCGATACGAACGCCGCCTTGAAACGCTTCGCCGGCGCGCATCCGAACGACGTTGTATTGGTGGATTGGGATACGCTGATTTCGGCGCATCCGGACGAGTTGGCCCGCGACGGCATACATCCCGGTGTGGAGAACACTTTGTACTCGCAGCTGGTCAAGGACACCATAACGAATTGGATCAAACAAGGGCACTGAAATCGTCGTATAAACCAAGGGGGCTGGCATCCGACGATGAGTCGGACGCCAGCCCCCTTCAGAAGATTCCGGCTCAGTCTTCGTTGTTCTGCTGCTGTGGAACGGACAGGAAATGCTCCTCGCTCGGCAGCACGGCATTGAGCACCACCGCGACCACGAACGACACCGCGATGCAGTTGGAAGCGAAAATCGATTGGAACAGCGCCGGGAAATTGGCGAAGATATCGCCGACCTGGGTGAATCCGATGCCGATGGTCAGGCTCAACGCGGCGATGGTGATGTTGCGCTGCGTGTAGCCCGCTTCGGAGATCATCTGGAAACCGGAAAGGATGATGTTGCCGAACATCATGATGGTGCATCCGCCAAGCACCGCCTGCGGCAGCGAGTTGAAGACCTCCGCGACGGCGGGAACGAAACTGGCGACCACCAGAATCAGACCTCCGGAGAGAATCACCTTGCGGTTGACGACTTTCGTGATCGCCACAAGGCCGATGTTCTGCGCGAACGAGGTCAATGGCAGGCAGCCGAACAATCCGGACACTGAGGAGATCAGACCGTCTCCGGCGATTGCGCCGGCCGTCTCCCTATCGGTGGGTCGACGGTTGAGACCGACCTTGGCGAGCGCCGCGGTGTCGCCCAGCACTTCGACGGAGGACACCACGTACAGCAGCGCGAAGGAAACGATCGCGCCCGGATCGAACTCAAGCTGGAACGGCATGAAATGCGGCACGGAGACGACCTGCAGATTCGAGAATCCGGAGAAATCGACCTTGCCCATGGCGATGGCGGCCACATAGCCGACGACCAGGCCGAACAGCACGGAAAGCTGCTTGGCGGTGCCTTTCATCAACAATTGGAAGGCGAGGCAGGCGACCAAGGAGATCAAGCCGAGCGTCAGGTTCTGCCAGCTGCCGAAATCCTTGGCGCCATCACCGCCGCCGAAACTCGTGGCACCCACGGACAACAGCGAGAAACCGATCGATGTGACCACGATGGCGGAGACGATCGGCGGAACGAACCGACGCCAGTACTTGGACGTCAGACCCAACGCGACCTCCAGCAGGCCTCCGAGCACAACGGCGCCCGCGACCGCGCCATAACCCTGATGCTGCGCGATCGACATGGCCGCCGCGACATAGGTGAAGGAGATGCCGGTGACCATCGGCAGGCGCGAGCCGATCAGCCACACGCCATACAGCTGCAGGCATGTACCCAGACCCGCCACCAACAGACCTGCCTGGATGATGGCCGCGGACTGCGTCGAATTCATCTTGGCCGCCGAGGCGACCAGGAAAATCGGCGCGAGATTCGCGACGAACATCGCCATAACGTGCTGCAAGCCGAACGGGACGCCCTTCCAGAACGAGATCGGCGCGTCCAACGTGCTCAGCGCCTCGAAGGAGACGCCCTTGCCTTGTTTCTTCTTTTCGCTCATGGTGTTCCTCTCTCAACCGGGCGAATCAGTGGCGGAATTCGATGGAGCCGTTCTGCGGGTCCATGGATTCGACGATCGCCAGGGAATCGACGTCGAAGCCGGCCTCGCGCAATCTGTCGCCGCCGCCTTGGAATCCCTTCTCGACGGCGATGCCGATGCCCTCGACGACGGCGCCCGCCTTGTGGCACAGCTCGATCAGGCCGGACAGCGCCTTGCCGTTGGCGAGGAAGTCATCGATGAGCAGCACATGGTCGCCCTCGTTGAGATACCGCTTGGAGACGATGACGGGGAATTCCTTCTGCTTGGTGAACGAGTACACGGTCGTGGTGTACTGGTCGCCATCAAGGTTGATGGACTGCGCCTTCTTCGCGAACACCACGGGGACATTGCCGAAATGACGTGCCGCCACGCAGGCGATGCCGATGCCGGAAGCCTCGATGGTCAGGATCTTGTTGATGGTCTTTCCGTGGAAATGCTCGGCCCAGGCGGCGCCCATATGGTCGAACAGTTCGACATCGCATTGATGGTTGAGGAAAGCATCCACTTTCAGCACGTTGCCTGGTTTGACGGTACCCTGCCTCGCGATGCGCTCTTCGAGCTCCTTCATGAATCCCCTTAGATGTTGGCCGTGGAAAACGGCGTTTGGTAATGCATACGGCGAGCCGCATATAAAAGCCCAGCATACGCGCTTCAATTGACCGCGACGGCCGTCCCGACTGACCGGCACATGTGGTAGACATGAATCTCGCAATCGACCCCGACCATTCACGAAAAAGAAAGAGCAAGCAGTGGAGCACAGCATGGGACCCGTCTTATGTGACCCGCAGGATCTGATCAAGGACCTCAATGAGCAGCAGATGAAAGCGGTGAAGTACTACGGTCAGGCCCTGCTCATCGGCGCGGGGGCGGGATCCGGTAAAACACGCGTGCTCACCCGCCGCATCGCCTGGCTTCTGGCGCACGGCTTCTGGGCGAGCAGCATCCTCGCCATCACCTTCACCAACAAGGCGGCGGCGGAAATGCGCGAACGTCTCGCGGCTCTCGTCGGGCCCGAGGCCGAACACATGTGGATCTCCACCTTTCATTCCGCATGCGTGCGCATCCTTCGGCGCGACGGCAAGGAGATCGGACTCAAATCCGGCTTCTCCATCTACGACACCGCCGACAGCGAACGCCTGATCAAGCTCATCGGGGCTGACCTCAACGTCGACATGAAGCGGTACACGCCGCGCATGCTGCTCGGCAAGATCTCCGACTGCAAAAACGCGCTGACCACATGGAAGGACCAGCTCAAGGCGGTCAATTGCGACTACCAGCCCGGACAACGCGGATATCAGGTCGGTTCCGGCGACGTCGACGAACTGGTGGCCGTCATATACGCCGAATACCAGCACCGGTTGGCCATGGCCAACGCGGTCGACTTCGACGATCTGATCATGCGCACCGTCGAGCTGCTCCAGACCCGCCCGCAGGTCAGCGAATACTACCGGCACAAGTTCCGCTACATCTTCGTGGACGAATACCAAGACACCAACCACGCGCAGTACGTGCTCGTCAGGGAGCTCTCGGGCATCGACTCCGGCGAGCAGCCCGAGGCGCAGGCGCGCGGCGCAGGTCGCGTCGGACCATCCTGGATCACCGTCGTGGGCGACTCCGACCAGTCCATCTACGCGTTCCGTGGAGCCGACATCCGCAACATCCAGGACTTCGAACAGGACTTCCCGAACGCCGAAACCATCATGCTCGAACAGAACTACCGTTCGACGCAGACCATCCTCGACGCGGCGAACGCGGTGATCGCGAAAAACGAGAACCGCAAACCCAAGAAACTGTGGACGGCACTTGGCGCAGGCGACAAAATCGTCGGGTACGCGGCGGACAACGCGCAGCAGGAGGCCGGTTGGATAGCGAACGAAATCGCGAGGATCCACACCGAGGAGGGCGTGGCCTACCGGGACATCGCCATCATGTACCGCGCCAACGCGCAATCACGCTCCTTGGAAGAGGCGATGATCAACGCCAACCTGCCATACCAGCTGGTCGGCGGCACCAAATTCTACGAACGCAAGGAAGTCAAGGACGCGCTCGCATACCTGCAGGCCATCGTCAACCCCGCGGACAACGTGAACGTGCGCCGCATCCTCAACGTGCCGAAACGCGGTCTCGGCGCACGGGCCGAAAGCCTGGTCGCACGATACGCGGACACGCACGGCACCACCTTCTTCGACGGCATCGAGCACCTCGAACAGATCGACGGCATAACGGGACGCACCGCGAAACCGCTCGGAGCCTTCCGCGATCTGGTGCACGAACTCGCCGATTTCGCCAAGGAACACGATTCGAAACCATCCGAGGTCGTGGCCGAAGTGCTTTCCAAAAGCGGACTGCTGGAAGACCTACAGCGCTCGCAGGACCCACAGGACGCCTCCCGCGTGGACAACCTCTCCCAGCTGCAGTCCGTGGCCGCCGAATTCGAGCAGAACACGCCTGATGCCACGTTGGCGGGATTCCTGGAGACCACGGCGCTGGTCGCCGATTCCGACCAACTGCCGGGGGAGGGCGAGGACTCCGGCAAGGTGACGATGATGACCCTGCACACGGCCAAGGGATTGGAATATCCTTACGTGTTCCTCACCGGCATGGAACAGGGCACGTTCCCGCACCAGCGCGCGTTGGAGAACACCGGCGAACTGGCGGAGGAGCGGCGCCTCGCCTACGTGGGCATCACACGCGCGAAACGTCGGCTGTACCTGACGCGTGCGGCCGTGCGCGCGCAGTGGGGGCAGGCCAACGAGATGATGCCAAGCCAGTTTCTGGACGAGATCCCCGACGAGCTGATCGATTGGAAGCGGCGCGAGGCCGGCGTGGAGCGCATGCGCGCCAGCTGGCAGGACGATTCGGACGATGAATACGGCGGTTGGGGCGACGATGACGATTTCGGAGCGGCGTCGTTCGGCAAAAGCATGTATGGCAAATCCACGTATGGCGGATCCGGCGCCTACGGACGCGGCGGGGAATCGTCGCGCGGCGGCTCATCCCGCACCTCATCGTATGGGGGATCATACGGATCGTATGGTTCGTATTCCTCACATGGCACTGGTCGCGGAACGTCATCGTATGGTTCGCGCGGCTCGTACGGTTCCGGTCGCTCGGGGTACGGTTCGGGAAAGGCATCAGGAAGGTCGGGCAGGGTCGCCACACGGCGGGCCAAGCCGAAAGACCTCACCAAATCCGTGCCCGCAAACTCGTTGGGAGGCAGCAACGGGCTCAGCATCGGGGACTTCCGCATCGGAGACAAAATCACCCATGACCGTTATGGGCTGGGCACCGTCGTCGACACGCAGGACAAAGGCGCCAATTCGGTGATCACCGTCGATTTCGGCACCGATGGCGTCAAGCGGTTGCTGCTTCGCGTGGCGCCCATCGAGAAGCTGTAGCTTCTCTCGGGCGCCTTTCGCGGCGGTGCCGCTCACCTCGCCTACGGTGAACCCACTGGGTTCCCCGTTTGACGGCTCGGCCATCGAGAAGCTGTAGCTTCTCTCGGGCGCCTTTCGCGGCGGTGCCGCTCACCTCGCCTACGGTGAGTTTCACCGGATTTTCTGCCTGATGGTTCTGCCATCAGGCAGTTGCCTTTACCATAGTAAAGCGGAAAAAACAAGTCTTTCTTTCTGGAAAATTTATTGCCATAATCGGCGATGATTGTCGTTATGAAGAGAGGAAGTATCTTGAATAAGAAAATTTTCGCAGCGGTTTCCCAGGCCCTCATGGGCGTTTTGATCGCCGTCGCGCCACGGACCTTCGCCCACGTATGCCCGGTCAAGGGAACTCCAATGGCATGCCATTACACGGCGCAGGCCGCGCTCGGCATCGGTGTCGTCATCGTGGCCCTCGCCGTCATCGGCCTGTTCGTCGCCGATGCGGTGCGCATGGGGCTGGACATCGCCAATATCATGCTGGGGCTGCTGACGATTGCCATGCCGACGGTGCTGATTGGCGTGTGCAAAGGCTCCATGATGCATTGCCATATGGTCACCTTGCCCACATTGACGGTGTTTGGCGTCTTGCTCGCCGTATTCGCGGCCGTCGCGGCCTATCGCGACCGCCCACGCGCGGAACGAGGCTGAGATGGCGCATGTCACGCTCGCCAATCTGCCGCTCATCAACCTCAGGCGCAAGCCGTTCCGCACCGCGGCGCTTGTCACCGTCGTCACGATGCTGACCGTCGCCTTCTACGGCGGATCCATGCTGTCCATGAACCTGCAAGCGGGACTGAACAGCATGCAGGAGCGCATGGGGGCCGATTTGATGGTCACCCCGCAGAACAGCAAAAGCGAGGCGGAGGCTCTGCTCACCAATGGTTCGACAAGCACGTTCTACTTCACCAACAGCATCGAAAACCAGGTTTCCAAGGTCGACGGCATCGCCCAGGTCACCGCGCAGACGTACATATCGTCGCTCGCCGCGTCCTGTTGCGACGAGAAGGTGCAGATCATCGGATTCAATCCAGACACCGATTTCGTCATCACCCCATGGATCGCGTCCCAGTTCGAGGGGACGCTGAAACGTGGGCAGGCCATCGCCGGCGCGGGCGTCAACGTCTCGTCCAGCGGCACCGTCAGACTGTACGGGCACAAGTTCCCCGTGGTCGCGCAACTGGCCAGCACCGGGACGTCCCTTGACAATTCGGTGTTCGTGAATATGGAAACCGTTCCCGATGTCGTCTCCTATTCCGCGCAGGCCGGACACACGGCGATTCCCGAGCGGTACGCCGACAAGGCGGTTTCCTCCGTCCTCATCAAAGTCGAGGAAGGATACTCGGCCAGACAGGTGGCGGCCAATATCGCCAAGCAAACAGGTCTCAAAGGCCTCGGGTACGTATATCCCGGAGGCATCACATCCACCACGAAGGGCAATCTGACCGTCATCGTTCGATACATCGTGCTGTTCGTCATCGTCTTCTGGCTCATGGGATTGGTGGTGCTCCTTGCGGTGTTCTCCTCGGCCATGAACGAGCGTAAACGCGAGTTCGCCACATACCGTATCCTTGGTGCGACAAGACCCGTTTTGGCCGGCATCGTCATGCGTGAATCGCTGATGATCGGAGCGGCGGGCGGCGTCATCGGCATCGTGGCCGCATCGTTGGCGATCCTTCCGTTCAGCACATTGATAGGCAGACAGTTGCAGCTGCCATATCTGCAGACGAATATATCGAGGACGCTTGCGTTGATCGCCATAAGCCTCGCATTCGCGGTGCTCACCGGGCTGGTCTCATCCGCGGCGTCCGCGGTGAGGCTCTCGTCGCCGGAAACCTACCGGACCTTGCGGGAAGGGGAATGATGCCGAAACATATGATTCTCGAAATGACCGACGTGACCCGTGAATTCAAACGGCGGGGCAGGACGTTCCCTGCCGTCGACCGGGTGAGCCTCTCTCTGGCGGAGGGGGAATTCGCCGCGATCGTCGGACGGTCGGGCAACGGCAAAAGCACGTTGCTCAACCTCGTCGCAGGATTGCTCCGTCCCACTTCCGGGTCGATACGCGTCGACGGCGAGGACATCGTCGCGATGACGGACAACGCCATGTCCGAACTGCGCAACACGTCCATCGGATTCGTCACCCAGTCGCATACGCTGCTGCCGAACCTCACCGCCATCGACAACGTGATGCTTCCCGCCGTGTTGCGACGGCATGAAATCGAAGTCGCGAAAACCGGGAAGCCGCGCGTGCCGCATGACGAGACGGACGGGACACGCGTGCCTGATGCCGTGGATGACGGACTTCCCGATGTCATCGCGGCCGATTCCGCGATACGGGACGTCGGTTCGCCGAGACGGAGCCATTTGGCGCTGCGGGCGCATGAATTGCTCCGCGGATTCGGAGTCGATGATCTGGCATCATGCTATCCGAAGGAGCTTTCCGGCGGCGAGATGCGCAGGATTTCCATCGCACGCGCGCTGATGAACGATCCCAAACTGCTGATCGCCGACGAGCCGACCGGAGATCTGGATGCCGAAAGCACCGCCATCGTCATGCGGGAGCTTCATCGGGCGACGCGACATGGCGTGGCCGTGCTGATGGCCACACACGATCCCGACGCCCTCGCTTACGCCACGCGTGCATACCGCATGGATGGAGGCAGACTGGGCGAAATATGATGCCATGACATGCCGTGGGAGGACGGAGGCGTGGTCTCGTCCCGCCCTCATGTGTATTATTAGCTTTTGGTGTGCGCTCACATGGTGCATGCCGTCTGGAGTCTTGGCCCATCAGTGGGTCGGCGGCCGATCTTCGATGCGAGCATCGAAGGTTCAAGCCGTTCGCGCTTCGCGCGAAAAGCACTGGAGAGGCTGGCTCAGCATGCGTCGAGCAATCGAGGCATGTTCCGTTCAGACAACGACAGAACAAACAAAGGAATAAACCAATGACGAACGTTCAGCGTTCTCGCCGCCAGGTGCGCCTTTCCCGCGCCCTCGGCATCGCTCTGACCCCTAAGGCTCAGCGCATTTTCGAAAAGCGTCCGTATGCTCCGGGTGAGCACGGTCGTACCCGCCGCCGCACCGAATCCGATTACGCGGTGCGTCTGCGCGAGAAGCAGCGTCTTCGCGCCCAGTATGGCATCTCCGAGAAGCAGCTCCGCGCCGCTTACGAGAAGGGCACCCACACCGCCGGTCAGACCGGCAACGCCATGCTGACCGACCTTGAGACCCGTCTTGACGCTCTGGTCCTGCGTGCCGGCTTCGCCCGCACCACCGCCCAGGCCCGTCAGTTCGTGGTCCACCGCCACATCCTCGTCGACGGCAACATCGTCGACCGTCCGTCCTACCGCGTCAAGCCCGGCCAGACCATCCAGGTCAAGGCCAAGAGCCAGACCATGGTTCCGTTCCAGGCCGCTGCCGAAGGCGTGCACCGCGACGTGCTGCCGGCGGTCCCGGGCTACCTGGACGTCAACCTGCCTTCCCTGAAGGCCACCCTGACCCGCAAGCCTGAAGCCGAGGAGATCCCGGTGCAGGTGAACATCCAGTACGTGGTCGAATTCTACGCCCGCTGATCTGGATCTACATACTGTAAATACATACGGTATAAGGACATACAGCAAAGAGCCTCGCAGCCGTTGCGGCCGCGGGGCTCTTTGCTATTTGGCGGACGCCACGGGTACCATGGAACCATGTTGCTTCATTTACATCTCGTCCGGCACGGGCAGACCTTCTTCAACCGCTACAACAGGCTTCAGGGATGGTCGAATTCCCCGTTGACCGAATCCGGAATCGCGGACGCCGACAAAGCAGCCGGCAAATTGAAGGATTGTGATTTCGCCGCGGCCTATTGCTCCGATACCACGCGCGCCCAGACGACCGCCATGCGGATCCTCGACATGAACGAACAGGCAGGGCATGCTCGCCCACGGCTCATCAGCGATATGCATTTCCGCGAACAGTTCTATGGCTATTTCGAAGGCCAGGACATGGGCGTCGCATGGACCGCGGCCGGCGGACCCCACGGCGCGAAGAACTACAATGACATCGTCGCGAAGTACGGACTTGGCGCGACGCGCGATTTCCTCAAAGAGGCCGATCCCTTCCATGACGCGGAATCCGACGCCGAATACTGGAACCGTGTGGAAGAGGGATTCGCGTTGATCGCCGCCAACACGGACCTGCATGACGGTGATGATGTGCTCCAGATCTCTCATGGCAACACATTGCTGAGCCTGATGCATCGTTTCGCCCCGGAAGGATACGACCTGAGCGAGCGTCCCGCCAACGGTTCGGTGACATGCCTGGATTTCGACACCGCCAAACCGATCGACGATGCGGTGACGGTCATTTCGTACAACCAATGACGAAACGTGGTCAGTCGGGGCTTTTTACTACTGTTAGGCGGGTATTGTGTTCGCGGGAAACCGCGGGACGGAAAAGAGGTACAAGATGGGTGTTGGAGAAATCGCCGGTCTGATCGCGGCGATCGCCTTTGCGATTCTCGCCGGATTCATGATCTACCCATTGATTCGTCTGGGCAAACTGTTCGACCAGATCGCCCAGACGGTCAAGGACACCGGCGACCATGCGATTCCCGCGCTTGACGAGGGCGTGACCACCGTCCAGCAGGTCAACAAATCGTTGGAGGACGTCAACAAGATTTCCGCTGCGGCCTCCACCACGGCCAACAACGTCGGCGCGTTGACCGATCTGTACGGAGCGTTCCTGGGCAAGCCGGTCATCAAAGTGGCCTCTGCCGCATATGCCTTGAAGTCCACCGCGCAATCGTTCCTGAACAAGCGGGACGGCGGCGCCTCACACGGCAAGGAGAACTGATGTTCAAGCGTTTTCTCTGGGTGTCGATAGGCGTTGGCATCGGCGTGATGGCGGTCACCAAGGCCCAGGCCTACGTCAAGGCCAACACTCCGGACAAGGCCCGTCAATTCCTGCTCGGCCCCGATCAGGATCATGTGACCATGCGCACGCTTGAAGGATTGTTCCACGAATTCAACACCGTGCGCCAGGCCCGTGAGGCCGAGCTCAACGCCAAATACGCGAACAAGATCGGTAACTGACGGTTCATGGAACCGTTCCGGCAACAATATCAATAACGTTTGGAAGGCATCGGGCCTTTCAACAATAAAGGAGTTCAATCTCACATGCGCACTTCTGAAATCGCGAAGCGCTATCTGGATTATTTCGAAAAACACGGTCATCTGATCGTGCCTTCCGCATCCCTGATTTCGCCGAACCCCACCACGCTGTTCACCATCGCGGGCATGGTTCCGTTCATTCCGTACCTCATGGGCGAGCAGACGCCGCCGAGGCACCGCATGGCATCCAACCAGAAGTGCGTGCGCACCCTCGACATCGACGAGGTCGGCAAGACCACCCGTCACGGCACCTTCTTCCAGATGCTGGGCAACTTCTCCTTCGGTGACTATTTCAAGGAAGAGGCCATCCATTTCGCATACGAGCTGCTGACCACCCCGCAGGACAAGGGCGGCTACGGTTTCGATCCGGAGAAACTGTGGATGACCACGTACACCGATGACGAACAGGCCCGTTCGATGTGGAAGAACGAGGGCGTCGACCCTGAGCACATCCAGATCATGGGCATGGAAGACAACTTCTGGACGACCGGTGGCCCCGGTCCCGGTGGCCCGTGCTCCGAAATCTACGTTGACCGTGGTCCCGAATTCGGCGTCGAGGGCGGACCCATCGCCGACGAGAACCGTTATATCGAGATCTGGGACCTCGTGTTCGAGAACTACGAGGTCGACAACGTCAAGTCCAAGACGGACCTGCACATCGTCGGTGAGCTTGAGAACAAGAACATCGATACCGGCGCTGGTCTGGAACGTCTCGCGTATCTGATGCAGGGCAAGCAGAACATCTACGAGACCGACGAGGTCTTCCCGGTCATCGAGGCGGCCCAGAAGCTTTCCGGTCGCACCTATGGCGACGACGAGGCCATGGATGTGCGTTTCCGCATCGTGGCCGACCACGTGCGTTCCGCGCTGATGATCATGTCGGACGGCGTACGCCCGTCCAACAATGGACGCGGCTATGTGTTGCGCCGCCTGTTGCGCCGCACCGTGAAGGCCATGCGCGAGCTCGGCGTGACCGAACCGGTCATGCCGACCCTGTTGCCCACCTCCAAGAACGCCATGGAGGCGAGCTATCCGGAGCTCAACGACACGTTCCATGACGTGTCCGAAGCCGCGTACGGCGAAGAGGACGCCTTCCGCCGCACGCTGGAATCCGGCACTGAGATCTTCGACGTCGCGGTCGCCAAGGCGAAGAAGGCCGGTTCCGGCCTGGTCTCCGGCGAGGACGCGTTCAAACTGCACGACACCTATGGCTTCCCCATCGAGATCACGCTTGAGATGGCCGCCGACCAGGGAGTGAAGGTCGACGAGGCCAAGTTCCGCGAGCTGATGGCCGAACAGAAGAGCCGTGCGCGCGCGGACGCTCTGAAGAAGCGCCACAATGTGGATCTGTCGGTCTACGACGACTTCAAGAAGACGCTCGCCAAGCCGATCGACTTCCTCGGATACACCGACATGTCCGCCCGCGCCAAAGTTCTGGGCATCATGCAGGAAGGCAAGGGCTCCGTGCCCGCGGTCACCGGTCCGGCGAATATCGAGGTCATCCTCGACCGCACGCCGTTCTACGCGCAGGCAGGCGGACAGCTCGCCGATCAGGGCGAGATCCTGTCCGACGACGGTGCCGTGCTCGAGGTCGATGACGTGCAGAAGCCGATCAAGGACCTCATCGTCCACCAGTGCCGTTTGACCGAAGGTACGCTGGTCGTGGGCGCCGAAGTCAACGCCAACATCGATCTTGCGCGTCGTGGCGCCATCGCCCGTTCGCACACCGCGACCCACATGGTGCACAAGGCGCTGCGCGAGGAACTCGGCCCGCAGGCCACCCAGCGTGGCTCCGAGGACGCGCCGAACCGTCTGCGTTTCGACTTCCAGTGGTCCAGCGCTCCGAGCAAGAACGCCATGAACGCAGTCGAAGCCCGCGTCAACGAGAAACTGCGCGAGAACCTTGCGGTCACCACGCAGGAAATGAAGTTCGACGATGCCATCGCCCTTGGCGCGATGCACCTGTTCGGTGAGAAATACGGCGACATCGTACGTGTGGTCTCCATCGGTGAGGACGGCTGGAGCCGCGAACTGTGCGGCGGCACCCACATCGACCACGTCGGCAAGATCGGTGCGATCAACATCATGTCGGAGGCCTCCATCGGCTCCGGCGTGCGACGCGTCGATGCCGTGGTGGGACAGAGCGCATACGAGTTCAACGCGCGCGAGCACGCACTTGTCTCCCAGCTTTCCGACATGGTGAACGCACGTCCGGATGAGCTCGCCGACCGCGTGAACACGTTGCTGGCCAAGCTCAAGGAATCCGATCGCCGTCTGGCCGCCATGTACGAATCCCAGTTGGCGGCCGCGGTGCCGGCTTTGGTGTCGGAGGCCAAGGCCTCCCAGGCACCGGTCAAGGTCGCCGTGAAGAACGTCGAGCATTTCGGCTCCTTCGACGCGTTGCGCAAGACCGTGCTCGATGTGCGCGGACAGCTCGGCGACGAGTCTCCGGCGGTGGTCGCACTCGCCGGCGTGAACGAGGATGGCAAGGCCATGGTCGCCGTCGCGACCAACGAGGCCGCCCGCAAGCAGGGCATCAAGGCCGGGGATCTGGCCCGTGGCGCCTCCAAGATGCTCGGCGGCGGTGGCGGCGGCAAGCCCGACTTCGCCCAGGGCGGCGGCGTCGACGCCTCCAAGATCGACGAAGCCCTGAAGGCGTTGGCCGGACAGGCCCTGAAGGGCTGAACCTCCAAGCATGGTTTGGCTTGGAATCGATTTAGGTGATGCCAGGGTCGGACTTGCGTTGTCCGACCCTGAGCTCACCTTCGCCCACCCCGCAGGAAACGTTCAGGTCTACGGGGATTCCTTTCGCGCATTGGATGAGGTCCTTGACGTCATCGAAGATGAATCGGTGGACCATGTGGTCGTCGGATTGCCGCTGCTGCTCAGCGGAGAAGAAGGCAAAAGCGCGAAGAAGGCCCGCCGTTGGGCACGCAATCTCGAAAAGAGGCTGCATGCCGCGGTGGAGGATGAGACATTCGAATTGGCATGCGCGCCGACCGTCGAATTGATTGACGAACGTCTGACGACGGTGACCGCGCACCATCAGCTTTTTGACGCGAGAATCAATGGACGAGGCCACCGTCCGATGGTCGATCAGCAATCGGCGGTGGTGATTCTGCAGACTGCGCTCGACCAAGCCAGAAAGGAAGAGAAGAGAAGCCTGTGACCGACGATCTTAACGATTTTTTCTCGGACAACGCGAAGTGGGTCGACTCCTCGGGCGCTCCGGCTCCTGATCCTTCCGAGCCGCCGCAGCCGCCGAAATCCCGTCGCGACATGCGCCGCCGCCGCAAGGCGAAGCAGCGCCGCCATGGTATCATCATCATCGCATCGGTTGTGGCGGTCGCCCTGATAGCGGTCGGTGGCGTCTTCTGTTTCCGTGGACTGAAGCAGCTGCGCGCCATGAACGAGAACGACAACCAATCCCAGGTCATCGATTTCACCGGTCCTGAAGGGAAAAAGAAGACCTTCACCATCGAATCCGGCCAGGGAGTCGACCAAATCGCGAACAATCTCGTCAAGGCGCGCATCGTCAAATCGGCCGGCACCTTCGCCAGCGCGGTCAGTGCGGCCGACGCCACGTTGTATCCCGGCTCGTACCAGTTGCGCACGCATATGAAATCCGCCGACGTCGTCAAAATACTCTCCGACCCGAGCAAGGCCGGAGGCTTCGCCGAAGTCAAAGCCGGCGAACGGGTCTCGGACGTGATCGAGGCCGCGGCCAAGGCTGCCAAACTTGACGTTTCCGAATTCAAAACCATCATCGACGGCGGAGGCGACGGAATCCTCCCGTCCGAGGCCGGCGGCAAGTTCGAAGGATGGTTGGAACCGGGAAGCTACGATGTGCAGGGCAAGTCCGCGAAGGAGATCCTCAAGAAGATGGTCGACGCGCGCATCGCCAAGCTCGATTCCTTGGGCGTCCCCACAGGGGACGAGCGCGAACGCATTCTGAACATCGCCTCGATTGCGGAATCCGAAGTGGGCAACGAGCAATACTATGGTCAGGTGGCAAGGGTGATCCTCAACCGCATCGCCGACGGCATGCCTCTGGGCATGGACACCACCGTCGCCTACGGTCTGGGCATCTCGGCCAGCCAGCTCACGGATGCGCAGCTGAACGATTCCGGCAACGAGTACAACACCAGAATCCATAAGGGATTGCCGCCGACCCCGATCAGCAATCCAGGGGACAATGCGATTCTCGCGTCCATGAATCCACCGGAAGGCAAGTGGATGTATTTCGTCACCACCAATTTGCAGACGGGGGAGACGAAATTCGTCGAAACCGAAGCCGAATTCTGGAAGATCCGCGACGAATACAAGAACAACAACAAAGACGCGAACTGATTCAACAGAACGCGCAGATGACGACGCTGATCGCCCCGGCCGCCACAATGGCCGGGGCGAACGGCGTTCTGCCGGCGAAACGGGTATCGCGTTGCGGATCGAAACGCAGCCATGCCTTGATCCAGACGAAGCCGATCAACGACATCGCGATCCACCAGCCGACCATCGCCCGTAGGCCGAACATGCCGACGGCAAGACCGACAAGCAATGTGGCGGTGACATCGCCGAATCCCAGATTCCCCGGCTTGGCCAAGGCGAGGCCGCACTGCAATGCGGCCGCCAAGAAGGCGAACAGCAATGATTGCAATACCAGAAACAGGGAATTGGCCGACAACGCGTATATGAGATTCGCCAGGATCTGCAACAGGCAGCCGACGCCTATCCACACGCGGGGAACGCGTCTGGAACGAACGTCCTCAGCACTGACGAGCAGTCCACAAAGCAGACTCGGCAGACAGATCATGTACCACATACCGTTAAGATAGTCCACTAGTTGCATTTGGCAGAAAAGGAGTTGGCATGTTGCGCTGGCAGACAGCAGGGGAATCGCACGGCGAGGCGCTGGTCGCCATGATCGAGGGGTTGCCCGCGGGCGTCCAGGTGTCCACGGAGGACATCGTCGGGGCGTTGGCCCGCCGCCGGCTCGGATACGGCCGTGGCGCCCGCATGAAGTTCGAACAGGACAAGGTCCGCATGCTCACCGGCGTGCGTTTCGGCCGGACCATCGGATCCCCTGTGGCCATCGAGATCGCCAACACCGAATGGCCGAAGTGGACGGAAGTGATGAGCGCGGATCCGCTTGACCACGACATCCCACGCGAGGGACGCAACGCGCCGTTGTCACGTCCCCGTCCCGGCCATGCCGATCTGACAGGCATGCGCAAATACGGTTTCGACGACGCGCGTCCGGTGCTGGAACGCTCAAGCGCGCGCGAGACCGCTTCCCGTGTGGCGCTGGGCGAAGTGGCCGCGCGTTTCCTGGAACAGGCGTTCGGCATCCGCACCGTTTCCCATGTGCTTTCCATCGGAGGCGCCGGCGTGACCGATCCGCAGAAGGCCATGTTGCCGAAGCCCGATGATCTTGAGGCGTTGGATGCCTCGCCGGTCCGCACGCTCGACAAAACCGCCGAGACACAGATGATCGCGCGCATCGACGAGGCGAAAAAGGACGCCGACACATTGGGCGGCGTGATCGAGGTCGTCGTGTACGGCGTGCCCGCCGGAATCGGAACCTATGTGGAATCCGATCGTCGTCTCGATGCGGCCTTGGCCGGTGCGGTGATGGGCATCCAGGCCATCAAGGGCGTGGAGATCGGCGATGGCTTCCTCGAGGCGATGCGTCCCGGCTCCCAGGCTCACGACGAGATGGTGATGGGTAGTGACGGCCATATCGAAAGGCTCAGCAACCGTGCCGGTGGCATCGAAGGCGGCATGTCGAACGGCCAGCCGATTGTGGTGCGCGCCGCGATGAAGCCGATTCCGTCCATTCCCAAGGCGTTGCGTACCGTTGACGTGACTACCGGCGAAGCCGCCCAGGCCATCAACCAGCGTTCCGACAGCACCGCCGTGCCGGCGGCGGCTGTCGTCGCGGAAGCCATGGTCAGACTCACCATCGCGCGGTACGCGCTGGAGAAATTCGGCGGTGACAATATCGCTGAAACCAAGCGGAACGCCGAAAGCTACGTGGCCTCCTGGCCCGAGCACATGAGGTGATCGCCATGAGCAGGATGCGCAGACCGGTCGCGGTGATCATCGGTATGATGGGAGCCGGCAAAACGCGCGTCGGCAAAGAGGTCGCGCAGATGATGCGGCTGCCATTCGCCGATGCCGACAATGAAATCGAACATGACGCGGGAATGAGGATTCCCGAGTTCTTCAGCAGGTATGGCGAGGCCGAGTTCCGCAAGCTGGAAAGCGATGTCGTGCTTGATATGCTGGAGGATTTCGACGGCATCTTCTCCCTCGGCGGAGGCGCGCCGATGACGCCTTCCATCCAGCGGGGGCTTTCGGAGTATATCGAGGATGGCGGCAAGGTCGTTTATCTCATGGCCGACCCGCGTGAGGCCATGGAACGCGCCAACCGTGGCGGCGGTCGACCCATGCTGGACGGCGATGCCGACGCGCGTTGGAAAAAGCTGTATCGGGAGCGCGATCCCGTGTTCAAGCAGGTTGCGAACGTACATGTGCGCACCCATGGTCAGACGCCGCAGGCGGCGGCAAGAAAGCTGATGGAAATGATCAATCAACGAATCGTGCATGTCGCAGGCTCCGGCATCGAGCCGTATGACGTATGCATCGGCGAGGGCGTGATGAACCAGTTGGCCCAAGTGCTGGGGGACAGGCCCGCCAAGGTCGCGCTCATCCACACCCAGCCGGTGCAGCGGCATTCCGATCATGCCCGCACCTTGCTGCGCCAAGGCGGTTACGATGTGCACGACATCGTGATCCCCGATGCCGAAGCTGGCAAGACCATCGAGGTCGCCAATGGCATCTGGCAGCGCCTGGGCGAAGAGGGCTTCACCCGCTCCGACGCCATCGTCGGACTAGGCGGCGGCGCGGCGACCGACCTGGCCGGTTTCGTGGCGGCCACGTGGATGCGTGGCATCCGCTATGTGAATTGCCCGACGTCGCTGCTGGCCATGGTCGACGCCTCCACAGGCGGCAAAACGGGAATCAATACTCCTCAGGGCAAGAACCTCGTCGGCTCGTTCTACACGCCCGCCGGCGTGCTCGCCGACATGAAGACGTTGTCTTCGTTGCCGAACGATATTTTCATCGAAGGATTGGGTGAGGTCGCGAAATCCGGTTTCATCAAGGATCCGGAGATTCTGCGCATTCTGGAGACGCATGCCGACGAATTGCGCGGTTTCGATGGTTCCACGTTCCTGAACTCCGACGTGAGGGACGTGGTCGCGGAGCTCATCGAGCGCACTGTGAGGGTCAAGGCCTACCATGTGTCCGCCGATCTCAAGGAAGCCGGCCTGCGTGAGTTCCTCAATTACGGGCACACGCTCGCCCATGCCATTGAGAAGCTGGAGCATTTCCGCTGGCGTCATGGCAATGCCGTGGCCGTCGGATGCGTGTATGCCGCTGAGCTCGCGCACCTGCTCGGATACATCGACCAGGACCTCGTGGACTACCACCGCTCGCTTCTGGGCTCCTTGGGACTGCCCACCTCATGGAGCAACGGCACATGGGACGAGGTGCTCGCCCTGATGCACCGGGACAAGAAGGCTCGGGGCAACAAGCTCCGCTTCGTGGTGCTTGACGGCGTCGGCCATCCCATCCATTTGGAGGATCCGCCGGCGGACGCGGTCGAAGAGGCGTTCCGGCGCATCAGGAAATAGCGAAGCAGCGGTCAGCAATCGGAAATTCCAGCAATCGGAAATTATCAGGGGAGTCATACCATGACCAAAGTAGTGGTTGTCAACGGGCCGAACCTCGGGCGCCTTGGTGTGCGTCAGCCCGATGTCTACGGCAAGCAGGATCTTGCGACATTGCGCGCGTTGTGCACGCAATGGGGCGCGGATCTCGGACTGGACGTCGAGGTGCGCCAAAGCGATGACGAGGCGGAGATGATTCATTGGATGCATCAGGCGGCCGATGAGAAGACGCCGGTCGTCATGAATCCGGCGGCGTTCACCCATTATTCCTATGGCCTTGCCGACGCTGCCCATATGGTCATCGACGAGGGATTGCCGCTGATGGAGGTGCATATCTCCAATCCATCGGCGCGCGATGAATTCCGCAAACGCTCGGTCATCTCCCCGGTCGCCACGGGAACCATCACCGGCATGGGCTTCTACGGGTACAAATTGGCGTTGGACGCCGTGGCGCATCTGGTCGAAAAGCATTAGGGCATCCGCCAGGTCATCGGATGGCCGACCCTTGCGGCGGACGCCGGTGGCATCACGATCGTGCGCGGGGACGTCAGATATTTGACGTCCCCGCGCCTGTCTTCCGGCCGTCTCGAGGAAACACGCCGCGTCTTATGCCACTGATAGACTGAAGTTCCATGGTTAGAAGACAACATGGCAATTCTCAAGAACACGTCACCAAGCATATTTTCGTCACCGGCGGCGTCGTTTCCTCCCTCGGCAAAGGCCTGACAGCCTCTTCCCTCGGCCGCTTGCTTCGTAGCCGCGGCATCAAGGTTTTGCAGCAGAAGCTCGATCCGTACATCAACGTGGATCCGGGCACGATGAACCCGTTCCAGCACGGTGAGGTCTACGTCACCGAGGACGGCGCCGAAACCGATCTCGACATCGGCCACTACGAGCGCTTCCTGGACGTCTACCTGAGCCAGAAGGCCAACGTCACCACCGGACAGATCTACCAGGAGGTGCTGCGCAAGGAACGCGCCGGCGAATACCTTGGCCAGTGCGTGCAGGTCATTCCGCACATCACCAACGAGATCAAGGCCCGTATGCGCGCCCAGGCATCCGATGACGTCGATGTGATCATCACCGAAATCGGCGGCACGGTCGGCGACATCGAATCCCAGCCGTTCCTCGAGGCCGCGCGCGAGGTGCGTCGCGACCTCGGCGCCGAGAACTGCATGTTCGTGCATGTCTCCCTGGTGCCGTACATCGCGGCCGCCCATGAGCTCAAGACCAAGCCGACCCAGCACTCCGTCATGATGCTGCGCCAGCTGGGCATCTCCCCGGACGCACTGGTGCTGCGCTCCGACCGTCCGCTTAACCAGGCCATCAAGGACAAGATCTCCCTGATGTGCGACGTCGACTCCGAAGGCGTCGTCAACTGCGTGGATGCCCCGAGCATCTACGACGTGCCGAAGATCCTCTTCAACGAGGGGCTGGACGCCTACGTGGTCCGTGAGCTCGGCCTGCCGTTCCATGACGTCGACTGGGACGAATGGGAGGACCTGCTGGAGCGCGTGCATCATCCGAAGCATGAGGTCAATGTGGCGATCGTCGGCAAGTACATCGATCTGCCCGACGCGTACCTCTCCGTCACCGAAGCCATCAAGGCCGGCGGTTTCGCCAACTGGGCCAAGGTCAACGTCAAGTGGGTGGCGGCCGACAAGTGCGCCACCGAGGAAGGCGCAGCGGCGGCCCTCGATCAGGTCGACGGCATCGTGATTCCCGGTGGTTTCGGCATCCGAGGCATCGACGGCAAGATCGGCGCGTTGCGCTACGCCCGCGAGAACAAGCTCCCGGCGTTGGGTCTGTGCCTCGGCCTGCAGTCCATGGTCATCGAATACGCACGCGACGTGCTGGGCATCGAGGACGCGAATTCCTCCGAATTCGACCCGAACTGCGCCAACCCGGTCATCGCCACCATGGAGGAGCAGAAGGACATCGTCGCTGGCAAGGGTGACATGGGCCACACCATGCGACTCGGCTCGTACCCGGCGGAACTGGAGGAAGGCTCCATCGTCGCCGAGCTGTACGGCACCACGCATGTCACCGAGCGCCATCGTCACCGTTATGAGGTGAACGTGGCATACAAGGACCGTCTGCGTGAGGGCGGACTGCGCATCTCCGGCCAAAGCCCGGATGGAGAGCTCACCGAGTTCGTCGAGCTGCCGCGCGAGGTGCACCCGTTCTTCGTGGCCACCCAGGCGCATCCTGAGTTCAAGTCCCGTCCGACCAAGCCGCACCCGCTGTTCGCGGGATTGGTCAAGGCCGCGCTCGATCATCAGCAGGCACGCTGAGACGATATCGCGTAAAGCGTAAAGGCGGGAAGCGTATGGGCTTCCCGCCTTTGCTATGTAGCGAACGTCACACCGGATCGGCCGTCGAATTTTGAGTGTGGTCTGGTGTTTCTTGACGCAGTCTGTTAGGTTGTCATAGGTACCAATGAGTGAATGGAGGCAGCGTACGGTGGCAGAGAACCAAGCGCCCAACGCCGCGGCTGACGTTGAGATGAGCCAGTATGTGGCTGATCGCACGCGTGTGAACGAAGACAAGATCAAGCAGGATGATGAGATCATCCAGCAATTCGGCGACTACAGCTATGGGTGGCACGATACGGATTTTGCCGGTGAGGCGGCCAAGAAAGGCATTGACGAAAACGTCGTGCGCGCCATTTCGGCCGACAAGCACGAACCGGAATGGATGCTGCAGAAGCGTCTGGAGGGGTATCGCGACTTCATCAATCGTCCGATGCCGCAATGGGGCGTCGATCTGAAGGATTTCGACGCCGATGATTTCAAGTACTACGTCAAGCCTCTCGACAAGCAGGCGACCACATGGGAGGATCTGCCCGACGAGATCCGCACCACCTACGACAAGCTCGGCATCCCCGAGGCCGAAAAGGGCAGATTGGTCTCCGGCGTCGCCGCGCAGTACGAATCCGAGGTCATCTACAATTCCATCCAAGAAGACCTGAAGAAGCAGGGCGTCATCTTCGTGGATACGGACACCGCGGTGCAGAAGTACCCGGATCTGGTCAAAAAGTACTTCGGCAAATGCATTCCGAGCAACGACAACAAGTTCTCGGCGCTGAACACCGCGGCATGGTCGGGCGGCTCCTTCGTCTATGTGCCGAAGGGCGTGCATGTGGACATCCCGCTGCAGGCGTACTTCCGCATCAACACCCCGAACATGGGACAGTTCGAACGTACGCTCATCATCGCCGATGAAGGCTCCTACGTGCATTACGTGGAAGGCTGCACCGCGCCGATCTATTCCACGGACTCGCTGCATTCCGGCGTCGTGGAGATTTTCGTCGAGCCGCACGCGCGCGTGCGCTACACCACCGTTCAGAACTGGTCGAACAACGTGTACAACCTGGTGACGCAGCGTGCGTACGTGCGCGAAGGCGGCACCATGGAATGGGTGGACGGCAACATCGGTTCCAAGGCGACCATGAAGTACCCGGCGTGCATCCTCGCGGAACCGTATGCGAAGGCGAGCACCATGTCGCTCGGTTTCGCAGGCAAGGGACAATACCAGGACACCGGCGCGAAGATGATCCATCTCGCTCCGCACACCAGCTCGACCATCGTCGCCAAATCGATTTCCCGCGGAGGCGGACGCTCCGCCTACCGTGGTCTGGTCAAAATCGTCAAGGGCGCCGAAGGCTCCTCGAACTCGACGGTGTGCGACGCCCTGCTGGTCGATGAATTCAGCCGTTCAGACACCTATCCGCATGTGGATGTGCGCGAGGATGACGTCTCCATGGCGCATGAGGCGACGGTCTCCAAGGTATCCGAGGACCAGCTCTTCTATCTGATGAGCCGAGGGCTTTCCGAAGAGGAGGCGATGGGCATGATCGTGCGCGGCTTCGTCGAACCGATCAGCCGTGAGCTGCCGATGGAATACGCGCTTGAACTGAACCGACTGGTGGAACTGCAGATGGAAGGATCGGTGGGCTGATCACCATGGCACAAACTCAGGAAATCAACATTCCCGTCGCGGATCCGTCCGATCCGTACGCGAACCCGGCGGCCATGCCGTCATCGGCGGACCGCGCGCCGCGCTCATTCGAGGTGGAGGCGTTCGCCGAGCCGAACCGCAAGCAGGACGATTGGCGATATACCCCCGTGGAACGCATCGAGGAGTTTTTCGACACGTTCACGCCATCGAACGAAACCCGGATCACGGTTTCCATGATCGACGGCTCCGCATTGGCTTCCGGTGTGGCCTACGCCGAAGCGCGTCCGGGCGACGCGAACACCGGCATCGTATCCAAGCCGTCCGACCGCGCCGCGGCCGTGGAATGGAATTCCGCGCAACGTGCCGGAATCCTTTCCATCGATGGTGAGATCGACCAGCCCGTACTGGTCAGGATCCATGGCGTCGGCACCGATCTGGACGCTTTCCATCTGGTGATCGTCGCCGCGGACCGCGCCCATGCCGATGTGGTGGTGGAGCACGATGGCGACGCGCGTTTCGCCGAGGGCGTGGAAATCTCCACCGGCAAGGATTCGCACATCTCCACCACCTTCATCCAGGAGTGGAGCAAGAATTCCAAGCATGTCGGCAACCAGCGCATCCACGTCGGTGAGGGGGCGTCGCTGCGCCATTCCGTGATCACGCTCGGAGGCGAAGTGGTTCGTCTGCGCATGGACCAGGATTTTGGCGGGGAACAGGGCGACCTCAACATGCTGGGCATCTACTTCGTGGATCCCGAGGAACACATCGAGCACCGTACGATGGTCGTGCATAACCATCCCGACTGCAAGAGCCGCGTGGTCTACAAGGGCGCGCTGGAAGGCAAGGGCGCGCATTCCACATGGGTGGGCAATGCGTTGATCCAGCCCACCGCGCCGGGCACGGATTCCTATGAGCTCAACCGCAATCTGGTGCTCACCCCAGGCGCCATCGCCGATTCCGAGCCGAATCTGGAAATCGAGAACGGCGACATCATCGGTGCGGGCCATGCATCCTCGGTCGGACGTTTTGATGATGAGGAGCTGTTCTATCTGCAGTCCCGTGGCATTCCGGAGACGGAGGCGCAGAAGTTGGTGGTACGCGGCTTCTTCGGCGAGCTTGTCGAGGAGATCGGCATTCCGGCGATTTCCGAGCATCTCATGGATGCGATCGACAAACGTCTGGCCCGCGGCGAAAGCGATGCGGTGGCACAGGTACTGGAAGAGAAATAACCTTTAGGAGCGGAACATGTCAACACTTGAAATCAAAGACCTCCACGTGCATGTGGAGACCAAAGACGGCATCAAGCCGATTCTCAAGGGAGTGAACCTCACGGTGCACTCCGGCGAGACCCATGCGATCATGGGACCCAACGGATCGGGCAAGTCCACCTTGGCCTATACGTTGGCGGGTCATCCGAAGTACGTCGTCGATTCCGGCGAGGCCCTGCTGGATGGACGGGACATCCTCAAGATGACTCCGGACGAGCGCGCGAAGGCGGGGTTGTTCCTCGCCATGCAGTATCCGGTCGAGGTGCCGGGCGTGTCGATGACCAACTTCCTGCGTACCGCCAAAACCGAAGTGGACGGGAAGGCTCCGGCCATCCGCACATGGGCCAAGGAGCTGTCCGAGGCCATGAAGCGTCTCAAGATGGATCCGAAATTCGCCACGCGTTCCGTGAACGAGGGATTCTCCGGCGGTGAGAAGAAGCGCGCCGAAGTGCTGCAGCTGGAGCTTCTGAAGCCGAAGTTCGCCATTCTCGACGAAACCGATTCCGGTCTCGACGTCGATGCGCTGCGCATCGTGTCCGAAGGTGTGAACAGGGCCAAGGAGGCCAGCCAGTTCGGCATCCTCATGGTCACCCATTACACGCGCATCCTGCGCTACATCAAACCGGACATCGTGCACGTGTTCGCGGACGGCCATTTCGTCAAGACCGGTGGTCCGGAATTGGCGGATGAGCTCGAAGAGACCGGTTACGACGCATACCTGCCGGAAGGCTCTGATTCAGAAAGCGCGTTGGCATGACAGATTTCGCTGCTATTCGAAGCCAGTTCCCGATTCTCGACCAGCAGATCCACGGTCATCCGCTGGTCTACCTCGATTCCGCGGCGACCTCTCAGAAGCCGCAGTGCGTGATCGATGCGGAAAGCGATTTCTACAGGACGATCAACGCCGGCGTGCACCGTGGCGCCCATGAGCTTGCCGCACGAAGCACCATGGCCTTCGAGGAGGCCCGTGCCAAGGTGGCGAAGCTCGTTGGAGCCAACTCCGCAGAAGGCGAAGAGGAGATCGTCGTCACCGGCGGCGCCACGGCGGGACTGAACCTGTTGGCCACCGCGTTCGGCAACGCCTCACTCGGTCGTGGCGGTGCCGCAGCCAAGCGCTTCGCGCTGAAGCCGGGCGACGAGATCGTCGTCTCCAAGGCCGAGCACCATTCGGTGCTGCTGCCTTTCCAGGAACTCGCCATGCGCACCGGTGCCACATTGAAATGGTTCGATCTGGATGATGAGGGACGCATTCGCTCGGACACCGCGGATGAGGTGATCACCGAGCGCACGAAGATTGTCGCGATTACCCATGTCGGCAACACCACCGGCGCGATCACCGACATCGCGCCCATCATCCGCAGGGCCCATGAGGTCGGCGCGGTGTTCGTGCTCGATGCCTGCCAGTCCGTGCCGCATCTGAAAATCGATTTCCATGCATTGGACGTTGACTTCGCCGCATGGAGCGCACACAAGATGTACGGTCCGACCGGCGTCGGATTCCTGTACGGCAAGCGTGAGATGCTTGAGGCGCTCCCCCCAGCGAACTTCGGCGGTTCCATGGTCGAGCTCGCATGGATGGACCAGGAGGCGCAGTACATGGAGCCTCCGGCACGTTTCGAAGCGGGCACGCAGCCGGTCGCCCAGGTGGTCGCCGCTGGTGTCGCCGCGGAATGGCTGATGAACATCGGCATGGAGAATCTTGAGGCGCATGAGAAGACCATCGCCGCGGAACTGCTGAAGATGGGCGACATCGACGGCATCCGCATCCTTGGCCCGCGCGACAACGTGAATCGCATCGGTACCGTGGCGTTCGAGGTCGAAGGCGTGCATCCGCACGATGTCGGCCAGTTCATCGACGCGCAGGGCATCGCCATTCGCGTCGGCCACCATTGCGCGCAGCCGGTGCACCGCCACTTCGGCGTGTACGCGTCGAACCGCGCGTCGAGCGGCATCTACAATTCCGTCGAAGACGCCCAGGCGCTTATCGAGGCGTTGAAAAAGGTCCGTCCGTTCTTTGAGGTTGAGTAATAGGTATGAGTGATTTCGGAATGTCCGGCAGCGACCTTGAGGAGATGTATCAGGAGGTCATCCTCGAGGCCGCGAAGCACCCGCACGGCAAGGAGCATTTCGCTGCCGACCTGGCTCAAGAGGGTGCGCTGAAGAACGTGGATGCAACGGTCCGCGCGACCCATGAGTATTGCACGCCCGGCGAATCCCACCAATTCAATCCGACATGCGGCGATGAGGCGACCGTGCATGTGGAGGTTTCCGACAGCGAGCCCCACACCATCGAACATGTGATGTGGGACGGTCACGGATGCTCCATCTCGCAGGCCAGTCTCTCGGTGATGGTGGATCTTGTGGAAGGAAAGACCGTTGACGAGGCCATGAAACTGGCCGGCACCTTCCACAAGCTGATGGAATCACGCGGCAAGGGCCTGAATGACGAGGCCGCCGAGGAGTCCTTGGAGGACGGCATCGTTTTCCAAGGCGTCTCCCAATATCCGATGCGCATCAAGTGCGCGTTGCTCGGATGGGAGGGCATGAAGGATTCCGTGGCCAAGGCGTTGGCCGCGAAGGCATGAAATCGCCACTGGTGTTTCGACCGTCGTTCCCCGATGGACGAAACACCGGTGACAAACCTCGCATGACGCGATAACCTACCGACAGTATGACAACGAAACGTTATATGGAGCGATAATGAGCGATACCTTGGTACCCGAGCCTCAGGCTTCGATTTTCGATTCCGTGGCCAAAGCATTGGGCAACGATGAGTCCGCGGCTCGCCGCGTCATGCTCAATCCCAATCTGGCCAAAGGATTCAAAGATGGCAAGCCGGTGGACACCGAACAGAACGACGATGCGCAGCATGATGCCTGCGGTTGCGGCAACGATGAGGACAACTGCGGTTGCGCCGATGAGCAAGAGGACGGCATTCCGCTGAAGGCGGTCGATGATATCGGCCGCGCCACGGCGGAAGACGTCAAGGAGGCCTTGCATCAGGTCATCGATCCCGAGCTCGGCATCGACGTGATCGATTTGGGATTGGTGTACGGCATTGAAATCGACGAGCTCGGCCGTGCGATCATCACCATGACGTTGACCACGCCGGCATGCCCGTTGACCGATCTTATCGAAGACGAGTGCGCCAGCACTTTGGCGGGCTTGGTCGAGGAATTCCGCATCGACTGGACCTGGCAGCCACGTTGGACGATGGACAAGATCACTCCAGAGGGGCGCGACCAGTTGGCCGCTATCGGATTCAACCTCGATAATCTGCCCCAATACTGACATGCGTCACGATGGGCCGTGCGAAATCGCATGGCCCATTTCGCGTCCATGGCTTCCAGATGACGAGGCCGCGTAATGCGATGAAAAAGGCTCTTCCGCTTCATATCACAAAGCGGAAGAGCCTTTTCAGTCATCGGAATGGTCAGTCGTCCACGACCGTGCCCTTTGGAACGACGGTGATGCCGTCCGGCGTGACGGTGAATCCACGTGCCAAGTCGTGCTCGGTGTCGATGCCGACGGTGGAGTTCTCCATCAGCACGACGTTCTTGTCGAGAATCGCCTTGTATACGCGTGCGCGACGGTTGATGACGACGCCATCGAACAGAATCGAGTCGACGACCTGCGACCACGAATGGATACGCACGTTCGGAGACAGCACGGAATGATGCACCTCGCCACCCGAAACGATGACGCCGGGGGAGACGATGGAATCGGTGGCATGCCCCAGACGATCGCGTCCCGCATGCACGAACTTCGCCGGCGGAAGGTTGCCGGACAACGTGTAGATCGGCCATTCCGTGTTGTACAGGTTGAACTCCGGCACGTAGGAAATCAAATCCATATGCGCGTCGTAGAACTGCTTCAACGTACCCACATCGCGCCAGTACGCATGGTCGGTAGGCGTGGATCCCGGAATCTCGTTGGAGTTGAAGTCGTAGACGCCGGCCTCGTGACGCGCCGCGAAGTACGGTGCGATGTCGCCGCCCATATCGTGCTTGGTCTCTTCGGCCTTCTCATCAAGGGCGAGCGCGGCGAACAACGCATCGGTGTTCGCCACGTAGTTGCCCATCGAGGCGAGAATGGTGTTCGGATCGTCGGGCAGTCCTTGGGTGGTCTTCGGCTTTTCATGGAACGACTTGATCATGTTCGGATGGTCCGGATCGACCTCGATCACACCGAACTGGTCGGACTGGCTGATGGGCTGGCGGATGCCGGCGACGGTGAATTCGGCCCCCGATTCGATGTGCTGGCGCACCATCTGTTCGAAATCCATGCGATACACGTGGTCGGCGCCGACGATCACCACGATGTCCGGCTGCACATCCTCGATGATGTTGATGGTCTGGTAGATGGCATCGGCGGAACCGAGGTACCAATGCTTGCCGAGACGCTGCTGCGCGGGAACAGGGGAGACATAGTTGCCCAGCAACGGGGAGAAACGCCATACCGTCGAGATATGGCGGTCGAGGGAATGGGACTTGTACTGGGTGAGCACGACGGTCTGCATGTATCCGGAGTTGACCAGATTGCTTAGCGGAAAGTCGATAAGACGGAAAACGCCCCCGAAGGGAACCGCCGGCTTGGCTCTGTCTCTGGTCAAAGGCATGAGCCGCGTGCCTTCGCCTCCTGCAAGCACAATGGAAAGAATTTTCGGATTCTTTGCCATGGGAACTCCTCTCCGTGAGCGTCGTCTCGACACTATATACACATCGTTCGTCCGGTCGGCTTCCTCGCAAAACCGCTTACGCACTTAATAATCGCATATTTTTCACGACATGCAAGGGATTTCCGTCGCGAGTCTTGAAAATTCGTCCGTTGTTTCGCCTCCGTTGAGACGAATGTTCGGTTCCGTTTCAACGTCTGGCGGTGGCGTAGAACGCCACCGCGCTCGATGCGGCGACATTGAGGCTGTCGACGCCATGGCTCATGGGAATCTTCACGGTGAGATCCGCACGCGAGATGGTGTGATGGGACAGTCCGTCTCCTTCGGTGCCGAAAATCAGCGCGAGCCTGTCGATGTGGTCGGCCTCGGTCCGCGCATTGTTCAGACGGCGCACCAGTTCGTCCAATGAGATGGAGTCGTCCTCCAGCGCCATCGCCACGGTGGTGAATCCGAGGTCGTGCAGTTCCCGCATGCCGGTGAACGGCCAGTAATGCCTGTCATCCCCGCCGATGCGCGTCCATGGGACCTGGAACACCGTGCCCATCGACACGCGTGCGGCGCGACGGTACAGTGGATCGCCGCAGGAAGGCGTGACAAGGACGGCATCCACGTCAAGCGCGGCGGCCGATCGCATCAGAGCGCCGACGTTCGTATGGTCGACGATGTTCTCCATGACCGCGATGCGCTTCGCACCCTGGCATACCTCGGCGACGCTGGGCAACGGCCAGCGTCGCATGGCCGCCAGCGCGCCGCGGTGCAGACGATAGCCGGTGAGTCTATGAAGCTGCTCGGGGGAGGCGACATATACGGGAATGCGCTCTCCCCAGTGTGCGTCGATGAAATCGAAGGTGTCGGCCATGCCTTCGATCCACGGTTCCTCGACCAGCAAGGAGATCGGTTCGCGATTCGCGGCCAAGGCGCGGTCGATCACCTTGGGGGACTCGGCGATGAACAGGCCCTTGCTGGGCTCAAGCCTGTTGCGTAATTGGATTTCCGTGAGATTGGTGTACGCGGCCACGCGTTCGTCGTCGACGGAATCAAGATGAATGAACTGCATGGCACATCTTTCGCTAGACACAATTCGTCAGATACAAGAAAACCCCTTGTTTCCAAGGGGTCTTTCCGGTGTCCGGAGCGGGACTTGAACCCGCACGCCTGTATAAAATAGGCACTAGCACCTCAAGCTAGCGCGTCTACCATTCCGCCACCCGGACAGGTGCGTTGCTCAGCGGCAACGAAAGAAAACTATAGCAGACGATTTCCGATGTGCAAATCTCGGCGTGTCGCGTTTGGTTCCAATGCCGATATGTGGCCTGTTGTAGGCTCGGGAGCTATGACTGATGCCCTTTTTCTGCTTGATACGGAACATGATGACGTGCCGGTGAACAGTGATGCGTTCATCGCCGGATGGAAATTGACGCTGCCGTCTTCGGTGAGGCGGCATGCGGTCCAGGCCATGCGGTTGAAGGACGGTGACGAGCTGCAATTGTCGGATGGCAGGGGACTACGGATCCACGCGGTGCTGCGCGATGCCCAGCAGGGCATCGCCGAGGTGCTGAGGTTCGGCAGGGAACCCGAACCGATGGTTCGGCTCGCGCTGGTCCAGGCGTTGGCGAAAACCGGCCATGACGAACAGGCCATCGACACCGCGACGCAGATCGGCGTGGACGAGGTCGTGCCCTGGCAGGCGGACCGTTCGATCGCCAAATGGAAGCCGGGACGCACCGACCGCAAGTGGCGGCAGGTGCTTGACGCGGCCACGGAGCAATCGCGCCGCGCGTGGAAGCCGGAATTGGACGATTGCGTGACCAGCAAGCAGGTGGTGGCCATCTGCAGACGCGCGTGCGTGCACGGCGACATGGTGGTCGTGCTGCATCAGGATGCGACGAAGACCTGGGATCAATTGGAGGATGCGGTCGCGGGTCTTGCCGACAGGTGCCTGAACGACGGCCGTCAGCGCACCGTATACGTGGTGGTGGGGCCCGAAGGCGGCATCAGCGACGCCGAAGTCGGGTCTTTCACCGACGCGGGGGCGGAGGCGTGCGTGCTGGGCGGCAACATTCTGCGTGCTTCGACGGCGGGCCCGGTGGCGTTGTCGCTGCTGGCCCGCGCATTGGGGCGTTTCTCCTGACGGCGCGCGGATGCGGATGCGGGGATTATCCCGGTTGCGCAATAGCATGGTAGCGAAGATTGCCAAGACCAAAAGGAGCATCATGAGCGACAAGGATTGCCTGTTCTGCAAGATCATCGCCGGGGAGATTCCGAGTGAGAAGGTGTATGAGGACGACACCACATATGCGTTCAAGGACATCAATCCGAAGGCCAAGGTGCACGTGCTCGTCGTTCCGCGCAGGCATTACGCGAATGTGGCCGAGCTCGCGGCGGCGGATCCGCAGCAGCTTGCGCATATGGCCCAAGTTGCGCAGAAGATCGCCGACAAGGAGTTCCATGGTGCCTTCCGATTGATTTTCAACACCGGTCTCGATGCCGGGCAGACCGTGTTCCACGTGCACGCCCATGTGCTTACCGGTGAAAAACTCGACGAGTAGTCGGCATGCCGTGGCCGCGGCATGCGGCGTCCGCGCGGCGGTCGCGCAGGCACGCTGCCGCGCGGAGAGATTGATTCATCGAATTCGGTAATACAACGAAATATATCGGAAGAGGTTTTGTGGCCACTACTACACGTACCATCGCGATTCCTCGGCAGCTTGATCCGGTGTCCGTCCTTGGCCCGGTGGACGAGGTGCTTCGGGAAGTGGAACGGGCGTTCCCCGATCTGACCATCATCGTGCGCGGGAACCGCATCGCGATCATGTCCCGTTCCAGCAAATCCGAACCGCAGGCATCGCAGGCCGAACAGGTGATCGCCGACATCATCCAGGCGGCGTATACGGCGCCCATGGACGCGGACACCGTCCGCCGCATGCTCGACCAGAACGTATTGAAGAACGACGTGCGTGCGAAACATCCCGGGCACGGACGCATTGTCGAGGAACTGCGTTTGACCGACGTACAGCAGTCCCGTTCCAACGAGAGGGAGGAACTCGCCGACCGACGCAAGCCGCATGTGCCGGGCGTCATCACCTTCGCCGCGGGCAAACCGGTCCGAGCCAAGACCGCAGGCCAGATCGCCTACGTCAATGCCATCGAATCGCATACCATCACCTTCGCCATCGGACCCGCGGGAACGGGAAAGACGTATCTGGCGGTGGCCAAGGCCGTGCGCGCCTTCCAGGACCGTCAGGTGCGACGCATCATCTTGACCCGTCCCGCGGTGGAGGCCGGAGAGAACCTCGGCTTCCTGCCGGGAACGCTGAACGAGAAGGTCGATCCCTATCTTCGTCCGCTCTATGATGCCCTGTCGGATATGCTCGGCGCCGACCAGCTCAAACGCTATATGGATGACGGCGTCATCGAGGTGGCTCCCTTGGCATACATGCGTGGACGCACCTTGAACGACGCCTATGTGATCCTCGATGAGGCGCAGAATACCACCGAGCAGCAGATGAAGATGTTTCTGACGCGTCTTGGCTTCAACACCAAAATGGTCATCACCGGTGATGTGACGCAGGTGGATCTCACGGTGCCGAAGTCCGGGCTCGCCACCATCGAACGGATTCTCGACGGCATCGACGGCATCGCCTTCGCGCATCTGAACGCGGAGGACGTGGTGCGGCACGCACTGGTCGGGAAGATCGTGGCGGCCTATGACCGCCACGCGGCCATAGCGGGCGACCACAGCAGAAAACGGCACTGTCATGTGGAGAAACGGACGGATGATGGCGACGAAATCGAAAGGAACGCCGAATGAGCGTTGATGTGACGAACGAGACCGCATGGCAGATCGACGGCAAGGTGTTCTCCGATCTGGGCGTCTGGGTGATGGACCAGATGCGGGTGAGCACGCAGTCCGACCTGACCATCATGTTTGTCGACCCCGATCCCATCGCGCAGCTCCATCTGCGCTGGATGAACCTTGAAGGGCCCACGGATGTGATGAGCTTCCCCATGGACGAGCTTCGTCCCGGCGACGGCCAGACGGTGATGGAAGGTGTGCTCGGCGACATCGTGATCTGCCCATGGGTCGCGGCTCAGCAGGCCCTTGCCGCCGGACACAGCACCATGGAGGAAATGATGCTGCTGACCATCCATGGCATCCTGCACCTGCTCGGATACGATCATGCGAGCAAAGAGCAGGAACGGCAGATGTTCGGGCTCCAGCGCCAGCTGCTGCTCACGTTTTTCGCATTGCGCCAAGGTTTCGAGGACAGGGCCTCGCTTCCCGCCGGCACGCCTGACGCGTTGGCCGAATGGGACCGCGAGCACGGTTCCGGCCGGCAAGTGGCGAAGTAGCGGCGAACTGGCTTGGACGCGGGAACGAATGGGGGAGTGAAGATGGAAACGACGACCATCGCAATAATGGCCGTGTTGGTTGTTGTCGCAATGCTGTTGGTCTGGCTGTCGTTCGCGATGGCGGCGGCCGAAGGCGCGGTGGGAAGGGTGACGCGCGCGAGCCTGAACAACCGCATCCTCGAGGTGCAGACCGATTCGGAGCTTTCCCCGTTCATTCGCGACAAGAAGATTCGGCGCATCTCCAAGGTGCAGCATCTGATTTCGGATCGGTACGCCACCGCCGGATCGTGCGCGTTCTTCCGCATCGCCTGCAACGTCATCGACGGCGTGCTGGTCGCGGTCGTCGCGATGCTGGGCAGGGTTCCTCTGTGGGCGCAGCTGCTTGCGGGATTCGTGTTTGCGCTGATTGTGGCCGTGGTGTCGCTGCTGGTGCGTCCACGCAGCGCAGGCGCCTCCAAGCCGGTCGACATCATGCTGCAGCACGCCAACGCCGTTTCGGTGGCGGCTGCGCTGACGCCGTTCGCCAAAATCGGAGGGCAGAAGGATTTGTCCAAAAGGCATGGCGATGATTTGTCCGACGACGAGGAACTGGAGAAGCTCCAGCTCGAGCAGGGGCGTGCCACCATTGACCGTCTGGTGGAGGCGAACGATTTCGATCCGGAAGTCTCCGAAATGCTGCGCAACGTGCTTACGCTTTCCGAAACGCTGACCCGCGAGATCATGGTGCCGCGCACCGACATGATCTGCATCGAGCGCGGCGAGAATCTGGAAAGCATGCTGAAGCTCTGCTCGCGTTCCGGCTTCTCCCGCATTCCGGTCATCGGCGACGATGTCGACGATCTGGTGGGTGTCGCCTACCTGAAGGATGCCGTGCGCGCCACGGCGTTCAACCGCGCCGCGGTGACCCGCGATGTCGAGTCCATCGTGCGCGATCCGATGCTCGTGCCGGAATCCAAACCGGTCGACGACCTGTTCCATCAGATGCAGCGCACCCGCCAGCATGTGGCCATCGTCGTCGACGAATACGGCGGCATCGCCGGCATGGTAACCATCGAAGACGCCATCGAGCAGATCGTCGGCGAATTGGAGGACGAGCACGACCGCACCCAGCATGCCAATCCGGAACGTATCGGCGACCACCAGTGGAGCATGCCGGCGCGCACGCCTATCGCTGATTTGGAGGAGATTTTCGAAATCGACATCGACGAGGATGACGTTGACACCGTGTATGGATTGCTGACCAAGCTTCTCGGCCGGGTTCCGATCGTCGGCTCATCGGCGGTCACACGTGGCCTGCGGCTTACTGCGGTCGATTCCGCGGGCCGTCGCAAGAAGGTCTCGACGATTGTGGTGGAGCCCGCCCACGTCGATGGCGTGGACGAAACTGGAACGCGGCACGAAGATCATTCCGACAATGCCGGCAAGGCATCGAACAACGACAAGGATTCCAAAAACAAGCATGACTGAAGACAACATCGTGACAACGGCCGAACATGCCGATTCCGCAGCCCCCATTCCATACCGTTCCGGATTCGTGGCGGTCGTGGGACGTCCGAATGTCGGCAAATCCACGTTGATCAACGCGCTTATCGGATCGCAGATCGCCATCGCGTCATCGCGTCCGGAAACCACTCGAAAGGCCATTCGCGGCATTCTGACCACGGACCACGCCCAGTTGGTTTTGGTGGACACCCCGGGCATCCACCGTCCGCGCACGTTGCTCGGCCAAAGACTCAATGATGTTGTGGAGGAGTCGCTGTCCGACGTGGACGCCATCGCGTTCCTGCTGCCCGCCGATCAGGAAATCGGCCCCGGCGACCGCCGCATCCTCAGCCGTCTGCGCTCCGATTTCGCGGTGAAACGCGACGACGGCGGATTCAAATGGAAGGTGCCGCTGATTGCCATCGTCACCAAAATCGACGAGCTGAACCGCGGCGAGCTGATCAACAAGCTCATTGAAATCAACGAATTCGCCGATTTCACCGACATCGTGCCGGTAAGCGCTCTCGAACATGACAATCTCGCCGAAGTCAAGAACGTGCTGGTCGAGAACATGCCCGAAGGTCCGCAGATGTACCCGGAGGAGCAGATCACCGAGGAACGGCCGGAAGACACCATAGCCGAACTGATTCGCGGCGCCTTCCTGGAAGAGCTGGATGACGAGTTGCCGCATTCCCTCGCGGTCGTCGTCGATTCCATCGAATATCCGCAGGACAACGACAGCGGCGAAACCTACGACGGCAAGGCGCAGGTGATCGTATCCATCTACGTGGAACGCGATTCGCAGAAGCCAATCATCATCGGCCGACATGCCGAGCATCTGGTACGCGTCAAGAAGAAGTTGCGTACCCCGGTCAACCGTATCGTCGGCCAGAAGGCGAGGCTTGATTTGCACGTCAAGGTGGCCAAGGGCTGGCAGTCGGATCCGAAGCAATTGGAACGCTTGGGCTTCTGACAGGTGATGCCTGCCAGGTGATGCGGGAACGTCCATGGCGGGCGGGAGTTCGCCAATGCGGCGAATGTGCCGCAGATGATATGGAATGGCCTGTTGCCAAGAGGAATCTCGGCAGCAGGCCATTCCATATTCTGAAAATGTCGCTACGAGGATGAAAGCAGGACACTTCCGCGCGCGGCGACATTCTGAGATGAAAAAACGTCGCTACGCGCGGGACCCTTCACATTGTCCACCGCGGAGCGACGTTTTATACGGCTTCTGCAAGATTTTGAAGGTTGGGTGTATCGGGTTGTTCATCGAGCGAACCGAAGCACCCCCAACCTTTCCGTCGTCACTTCTTTTTGATGTACATCTGCGTGTTCAGCAACGTGGCGTAACGCTTGATGACCTTGGGGCGGATCACCTTCATGGAAGCGGTCATCAGGCCGTTCTCCTGGGTGAATTCCTCCGGCAGAATGATGAACTTGCGCACGGATTCGGCGCGGGAGACGCCTTCGTTCGCCTGATCGACCCACTTCTGCACTTCCGCGCGCACCGCGGCATTGGAAGCGGCCTCCTCAAGAGGCATGTCGCGATTGAGTCCCTTGCTCTCCAGCCAAGGGCGCAACGCATCCTCGTCAAGAGTGATCAGCGCGGAGATGAACGGGCGTTTGTCGCCGAGGACCAGCGCCTGGGACACGAATTCGCAGCGCTTGATGACCTCTTCGATGGGGCCGGGGGAGACGTTCTTGCCGCCTGCGGTGATGATCAGATCCTTCTTGCGCCCGATGATGTACAGGAAGCCGTCATCATCGATGCGGCCGAGATCACCGGTGCGGTACCAGCCATCCTCGGTGAAGGAATCCTCGGATGCCTCCTCGTTCTTGTGATAGCGGGGGAACACCGCGGTGCCCTTGACCTGAATCTCCTCGTCTTCGGCGATGCGCAGCTCGAATCCCGGGAACGCGATGCCGACGGAGCCCTGATGGTAGGGCACGCCAAGCGGATTGAACGCGCACGGCGCCGTCGTCTCGGTCAATCCATAGCCCTCGTAGACGGGCACTCCGGCACCGCGGAAGAACGCCAGGAGTTCCGGATCGAGCGGCGCGCCTCCGGCCACGATCCATTCGGCGCGTCCGCCGAGCACCTCGCGCAGGGAGGCGTACACCAGCGGATCGAAGGCCGCGCGTCGGGCCCTCGCCAACGCGCCGGCCTTGCCCTTGGCGCTGACCTCCTTCATGTAGTTCTGCGCGGCGACCACGGCCGCGGCGAACGCCACGCCCTTCGCGCCATGGCCGGCCTTCTGCGAGGCGGCGTTGTACACTTTCTCCAGCACGCGGGGCACGACGATCATGACGGATGGTTTGGCCACCTGCAGGTCGGCGATCAGCGTTTTGATGCCTTGGGCGATGTAGATGTGCATCCGGCTCGCCACGCAGATGTAATTGATGGCTCGCGCGAAGGAATGCGCCTGCGGCAGGAACAGCAGCACGTTGTGATCCTTCTGGTGCAGCAGGTCGGGCATGTAGTCCGGCAGGTTCAACGCGGTGGTGCAGTAGTGCTCGTGCGTCATCTCCACGCCTTTTGGCGCTGCGGTGGAGCCGGAGGTGTACACGATGGAGCACAGATCGGTTTTCTTGACGGACGCGATGCGTTCGTCAAGCTGCTCGTCGCTGATGCCGGAGCCGTATGCCTGGATCTCGTCGAGTCCGCCGTTCTCGAAGCAGACGATGTGTTCCAGCGTCGGGCATTCCTCTTCCGCGCCGTCCGCCTTGTCGCGCATGTCCGTGGTTTCGACGACCAGCAGGCGTGCGTCGGAATTGTTCACGATGTTGCGGATCTGTTCGGCGGAGTCGGTGTCGTAGATGGTGGCGAGCACGCCGCCGCATGCCATGACCGCCGCGTCGAACACGTCCCACGCGTAGGAGGTGCGACACATGAACGCCACGCCGTCTCCCTTTTTCAGACCATAGTGCAACAGGCCCTTGGCGGTCTGGCGGATGTCGGCCAGCACCTCGTTGCCGGTCTTGGTGGCCCATTCGCCGTTCTCCTTGTAGGTGTAGAGCGGCTCGTCACCCATGCGTTCGGCGCGGTCGGCGTAGATGTCGTAGATGGTGATGCCATCGTCCAGCGGCGGCTTTCCCGCCGTCTTGGTGGTCAGCAAGCCGGTCTGCGGATCAAGGAACGTCGTGGATGGGAAACCCGGACCCCATTCCGCGGTGTGCGGAAGGTCGATATGGCCATCGGGGGAGAGGATGTTGTCGGGGTCGTTGTAGTCCGGGGTGTTGCCCGAGTCATCGCTGACGGGGTGCACGAAGTCGCCTCCCAGTCTCAGCGCCTTCTGCGCAAGATTGGCGGCTCGCTTGTTCAAAGAGGTGATGACGGACACGAAATTCTCCTACATGCATATAACCAAGTATCTGTAGGAATGATAGTCCCTTCGATGCGACACGTCACCTTACGGTAGCGTAGGGAATAGGCGCCGTGGCAGCCCCCGACGATCGGATGGGAAAGATGCCTTTACCCGACAGGTGAGAGGCTGTGGCATGCATATATGCGATTTACGTTACACTAAGGCACTGTATCTATTCGTCGAGATTTCTTTAATGAGGAAGAAAGGGGACCTATGGCTGAAAAAGCTGAGGCCACCGTGGTTTTCGGAGTTTTTAACGAGACTTCCGAACACGAATCCCGCGTTGCTCTGACACCGGACATCGTAACGAGATTGCGCAAGTCGGGCGTCGCATGCCTGGTCGAGTCCGGTGCCGGCGTCGCATCGCATTATGTCGATGAGGACTACGTCAAGGCCGGAGCCCAGGTCGTTTCCGCCGATGACGTGATCGCGCGCGCCGACGCGCTCGGTTTCGTGGACCGTCCGGATGCCGGATTGCTCGCGAAGGCCAGGCGCGGAACCTGGATCATCGGTATGCTCGGATCCTTCGCCGACGCCGATTATGTCGCGACCTTGGAGAAGGCGGGACTGGTCGGCGTGGCCATGGAGAAGCTGCCGCGTCAGTTGAGCTCCGCGCAGTCGATGGACGAGATGACGTCGCAGAACTCCGTGATGGGGTACAAGGCCGCCATCACGGCCGCCGACGCCTATGGGTCGTTCCTGCCGATGATGACCACCGCGGCAGGCACCATCCGCCCGGCCAAGGTGCTGATTCTCGGTGCCGGCATCGCGGGTCTGCAGGCCATCGGAACCGCCAAGCGCCTTGGCGCCGTCGTCACCGCATACGATGTGCGTCCGGCCTCCAGGGGAGAGGTCGAATCTCTGGGCGCGAAATTCCTTGATCTTGGGCTCGATTTCTCCAAGGGACAGGGCGAGGGCGGCTACGCCCGTGCCCTGAGCGCCGAGGAGCAGGCCCAGCAGCAGGCCGCGGTCGACCAGAAGGCGGCGGGCTTCGACATCGTCATCACCACGGCCAAGGTTCCGGGACGCAAGCCGCCGGTGCTGCTGACGAAGGCCGGCGTCGCCGGGCTCCATCGCGGGGCCGTGGTCGTCGATTGCGCGGCCAGCGATCTGGGCGGCAACGTCGAGGGATCCGCTGTCGGCACCCAGGTGACCGGCAACGGCGTGACCATCATCGGCGCACCGTATCTGGCCAGCGGCGTGGCCACCACCGCGTCCAACCTGCTGAGCCGCAACGTGGCCGATGTGCTGGCCCATTTCGTACGTGAAGGCAGGCTCTCCATCGACCTGAGTGAGGAACTCGATCAGGCCATGGTCGTCGCAGGCCGTGGCGGGGAAGCCAAGAAGGAAGAGGAGTAGACCATGGATATCGTCGTTGCGATCACCCTGTTCGTCCTCGCGCTGCTCATCGGCGTCGAGGTCATCGGCAAGGTGCCGGCCACCTTGCACACCCCGCTGATGTCCGGCGCGAACTCCATTCACGGCATCGTCATCGCCGGTGTGGTCATCGTGGCAGCGCATGCCACCAGCCCGCTCGCCTGGGTGTTCATCTTCCTCGCGGCGGTGCTGGGAACCATGAACGTCGTCGGTGGCTATGTCGTCACCGACCGCATGCTGGAGATGTTCAAGTCCGACAAGGGCAAGAAGAAGGAAAAGGAGGCCAAGTAAATGGGTACCCTGGCCGAAATGCTGAGCACGCCGCTCGGCGTCATCGAATGGTTCGTCTACCTGCTGGCCGCCGTGATGTTCGTCATCGGCCTGCATCTGATGAATTCGCCGAAAACCGCCCGCAAGGGCAACGCGGTCTCCGCCATCGGCATGGTCCTGGCCGTGGCCATGGCGTTCATCGTGCTGTTCGCCGGTGAGATCTCCAATGGATTCAAGCATGGCGTCGCGGTCGTCGTGCTGATTGCCGGCATCGCCATCGGCGCGGTCGCCGGCGTGGTCTCCGCCAAGAAGGTCAAAATGACCGACATGCCGCAGCTCGTTTCGGTGTTCAACACCGTGGGCGGCGGCGCGGCGGCGCTTGTCGCGTTGAACGACATCCTGACCTCCGCCGAGACTCCGGGCCTCGTGGTGCTGATCACCGCGGGTCTGGGCATCATGATCGGTTCCGTCACCTTCTCCGGATCGCTGATCGCCGCAGGCAAGCTGCAGGGCATCAAGTGGGTCAAGAAGCTGGCGCTGCCGGGCAAGAGCGCGCTGAACATCGTGTTCGTCGTGCTCACGGTCCTTTCCTTCGTCATGCTGTGCGTGCAGCCGCAGCAGCGCCTGTTGTGGTCGATTCTCACCACCGTGTTCGCGCTGTGCTACGGCCTGGTGTTCGTCATCCCGATCGGCGGCGCGGACATGCCGGTGGTCATTTCCGTGCTGAACGCATGCACCGGTACCGCGGTGGCCATGTCCGGTCTGGCCATCAACAACATCGCCCTGATCGTCGCCGGCGCGCTGGTCGGCGCCGCGGGCGTGACGCTGTCCATCGCCATGTCGAAGGCCATGAACCGTCCGCTGCTTTCCGTGCTGTCCGGCGGATTCGGCGGGGCCAATGCGGCCGCGGGCGCCGGCGAGGGGCCGGAGGGCACCATGAAGGAGACCTCCGCCGATGATTTGGCCGTGCAGCTCGTCTATGCCGAAAAGGTCATTTTCGTGCCGGGCTTCGGCCTGGCCCAGGCTCAGGCCCAGCGGGAACTGGCCGATCTGGGCACGCTGCTCAAGGACCATGGCGTCGAGGTCTCCTACGCCATCCATCCGGTGGCTGGACGTATGCCGGGCCACATGAACGTGCTTCTCGCCGAGGCGAACGTGCCGTACGAGGAGCTCGTCGATCTGGACGACATCAATCCGCAGTTCCCACAGGCCAATGTGGCCCTCGTGGTCGGCGCGAACGACGTGACCAACCCGGCCGCGCGCAGGCCGGGCACCCCGGTCTCCGGCATGCCGATCCTCGATGTCGACAAGGCGCAGAACGTCGTGGTCATGAAGCGTGGCCGCGGCACCGGCTACGCCGGCATCCAGAACGAGTTGTACTTCGAAGACAACACGCAGATGCTGTTCGGCGACGCCAAGTCCAGCCTGCAGGCCGTCATCGCGGCGGTCAAGGAGCTCATCGGCTGATGGTGCGATAACGGCCATGCGGTCGTTCCGCGAACAAGGTCGCGGAACGACCGCATGCCGGCGCAGAGGGGACCCTTCCTTCGGGAAGGGTCCCCTCTGCGTTTCGAGGCGGTTGTCGTGAAGACGATGCCGGGCTGCTCGGAACCGTATGGGACGGTGGCCTCGCCACATGGGAAGGCAGCGGATCCATGCCCTGTTCGCAATCGTTCTTATCCACAATCGGCTTTTTGCGGTGGATAGTCGGATTTTATCCACTTATCCACAGATTCTTCGGAGCGGGTGGCGCGACCATGTCGCCGTATGCGACATTGGAACCACACCCGCAAGGAACACGGCGCGACGAAGGAGTCCACGCAATGATGAATGCCACCACACCGCCACTCGATATGGACGAACAGGGTTTTCTGACCATGCTCGACGAGCTGATCGGACGATTCGGCGGATCTGATTCGGACCGATGCTCCGAAACCATCGGGATGCCGCGCCGCGAATATGGGCTGAAGGTGCCTTGCTTCTTGTTCGACGACGAGATCCATCGTCTTGCCGTCGAACTGTTCGGGGGAACCTCATGGCCCGCGAATCTCGACGCGGATATGTTCGCCTTCGAAGAGCGGCGGATCGGATACGATGCGGAATTCCTCATCGGATGCCGCAACGTGGTGCGCAGATACGGCATGGGCGTATGGCTGTACGACATGGTCAACGACGCTTCCATCGCCGTGGCGTTGAATCGGCCAAGCAGTAGAATGCCATTTTGTCTCGGCCCGTTCGACACCCGCGAAACATTCCGGAGGGACATGCGCGCGGGTGGGAAATATGTGGCGGACGAGAAAACGCGCCGCGCGTGCATGGCCGAATACCTTCGACAGATCTACCGTTTGGCCGCGTACAGTCTGCTGCGATGGGGCGGCGCCGATCCGCGTGCCGCCGACATCGCGCAGATGATGCTCGCCTATGGCGGATTGGGCATGACCATGCTGCGCGATGATCCGAACGTGGTGAAGCTGGGTTGCGAACCGGACTTCCGGTATCGGAACGTGTGCGGGCATCTGCGCGACATGTGGATCAAAGCGGACCTGGATTACGCCTGCGACATAGACCTCGATGCCGGTCGGGCCTTGGAATATCCGGAATGCATGGATGCCAGATATCTTTACGACGCGCGTAAGCTGATCGCGGCGTACCGGTCGCTGTGGAAGGGACGTACGGAACCTGCGGCGCGGGTACTGGAACGGATCGAGGAAAGCGGGCCGTACCGGGTTCCGGACGTCTGGAAGGATCCGCTGTACCTGCATGACCTGTCCATCTCGCTGATGGGGCAGGATGGCGCATGCGTTCTCGACGAGGGCTTCCGCACGCGCGACCGCGATTTGTTCGACAGGGGAGTCGGGGAACTCGAGCGGCGGATGCGCGAGGTGGGGCGATCGGGATTATTGTCAGCCCTTGCCGCGCGCATCGCTCCAGCCGCGTACGGAGACCGCATGGACATGCCGCCCGCGCCGCGCGAAGACCGCGGAAGGATGCTGGAACGGTGCGGAGATCCGTGCGAGACGGCCGCGACCATCGCATTGTACCGTCTGCCGAGGGACCGGAGATCGCTGCGTGCCGTCCGCGCGCTGCTTATGCGCGAGACGGATGCGTATTCGAGGCATATGGGATGCTTCATGGACAAGACCTCCGGGCCGGAGGACACGATGGGGGAATCGGTGCCTGTGATGGAATGACCGATGTGCTTTCCGGCTTTGCCCGGCGTCTTCGACCGTCACCGGCCGCCACCACGGTTCGGTGGTCCGGACCATGACCGACGCCTATTCTAGGATGCCTTTTGGAAACAATCTGCAGAAGAGTCCGCGGAAAGCCTGGAGGAGCCGCATGGAAAAGAACCTGACCACGGGAAGCGTGCCGAGGACCATCGTCGTCTTCGCATTGCCGTACCTGCTTTCGTACTTCCTGCAGACGCTGTACGGCATGGCGGATCTGTTCATCGCGGGGCAGTTCATCGGCGTGGACGGCATCACCGCGGTCGCCAACGGAAGCCAGGTGCTGTACATGCTCACCGTGGTGATCGTGGGTCTCGCCATGGGATCCACCGTCACCATCGGCCGCGCGGTCGGCGCGAACCGACTCGACCGCGCGGCCGAGGCCGTGGGAAACACCATCACCCTGTTCGTGGCGGTGGCGGCGTTGCTCACCGTGACGCTTCTGCTCGGCGTACATGGCATCGTCACGCTGATCGGCACGCCGGCGGAGGCGGTGGAAGGCACCACCCAGTACCTGTCCATCTGTTTCGTCGGCATCCCGTTCATCGTCGCCTACAACATCATCAGTTCGATATTCCGGGGAATGGGCGATTCGAAAAGCCCGATGTGGTTCATCGCCGTGGCCTGCGTATGCAACATCGCGTTCGACTACCTGTTCATGGGATGCTTCCGGTTGGGGCCCGCCGGCGCCGCGCTCGGCACCACGCTGGCGCAGACCATCAGCGTGCTTGTGGCGCTCGTGGCCATCCGGCGCAAACGGACGGGAATCCGGTTGCGCCCCGTCGACTTCAGGCCGCGGCGGGACATGACGGGCGGCATTCTCAAGATAGGCGTGCCCACCGCCGTGCAGGACGGCTGCATCCAGGTCGCGTTCATCATCATCACCGTCATCGCCAACCATCGCGGACTGACCGACGCGGCCGCCGTGGGGGTCGTCGAAAAAGTGATCAGCGCGCTCTTCCTGGTGCCGTCGTCCATGCTGGCGACGGTTTCGGCGGTCTCCGCGCAGAACATCGGAGCCGGCAAGCCCGAACGCGCGGCGCTCACACTGCGGTACGCGACCCTCATCACCATCATGTACGGCATCGTCGTCTCCATCGTCGTGGAATGCGCGGCAAGCGGCATCGTCGGCCTGTTCACCACCGACGCGGCGGTGGTGGCGTCGGGAACGCAATACATCCGCAGCTACATCGTCGACGCGGTCTTCGCCGGCGTCCATTTCTGCTTCACCGGCTTCTTCGCGGCATACGGACGCTCGTACATCGGCTTCATCCACAACATCATCGCCATCTCGCTGGTGCGCGTGCCGGGCGCCTATCTCGCGTCGAAGCTGTTCCCGGACACGCTGTTCCCCATGGGCATGGCGGCCCCGGCGGGTTCGCTGCTTTCCGTGCTGATCTGTCTCGGCTTCTACGCATGGCTCAAGCGTGGTGGCCTCCTTGACGAAGGACGTCGGTGACGCCGTCCTCGGGCACGACGATTCGGACGGGAACGGATGGCATGCGGCGATTCGGCCCGTCCGCGGCATAGCGCGCGTGGTCATGCCCTTTTCGGTCTCGCATGGTGAACGCCGCGAAAGGTCGCCGTACGCCGGCGGTATACTTGGTTCCCGGCGATGGGACCCGCCTGAGATTGTATGATTTCGAACCGCATTTCCGCTGATGGTTCCTGGAAACGACATGGGAGGCTGCGTCCCATGCGACGGCGGAACATGCGTTGCGCCGTTCGCGTATGCCACAGCGCTTCCACGATGGAAGAGGATGTTGTGATGCAACGGCATATCATTCGTTGTGATGTGATAGGCGTGGTGTTCGTCGGCGGATGCGTCGGCACGGGATTGCGGTACGCAAGCTCGTTCATCGCCGATTGGGGAACCTTCCATATCGGCACATTCGTGGCGAACATGGTCGCCTGCTTCGTGTACGCCGCGCTGTCCGCATGGCTGTCCGGCGCGCCGTTCAAGGGTCGCGCCAAGGAATACGTGAACCGCGGGTTCGGCATGGGTATGTGCGGAGGATTGTCCACGATGTCCACGCTCGCCTTGGAGGAATTCACCCTGCTGCATGGCGGCGCGGTTTCCGGCGCTGCGGCCTATTGCGCGGCGACGTTCCTGCTCGGCCTCGCGCTCGCCTATGCCGGAGCCGTCTTCGGCGCGCGTCTGGCGGCCCGCGGAAGGGAGCTGGCATGATGGATATGACTCCCGTACTGGTGTGCCTGTGCGGCGGCGTCGGCGCCGCCATGCGCTATATCTGCGATTCCTATATCAAGGCGTTCTGGCATAAGGCGTTTCCCATGTCGACGTTCGTCATCAACGTGGTCGCGGGTTTCCTTGCCGGTCTGGTGGCCGGTCTCTTCGCGAAGTCCATGGTCCCCGACGGGACGCGGTTGCTGTTGGCCACGGGGTTCCTCGGCGGCTTCTCCACGTTCTCGACCATGATGAACGAGACGGTCGGTTTGCTGCGCAAGGGCAGGTTCGCCTGCTTCGCCGGATACCTCGTGGCATCCGTCATCGCGCCGGTCGCCGCCGTCGCCTGCGGTTATCTGGCGGCATGACGATTCGCCGCCGTCGTGCCGTTCCCGCGGCGTTCCGCTGGAACGGCACGGCATGGGCTGGTCATCGTAAATGAGAGGGGCATGTTCCATGTATGTTCATTCGCGTTTCATGTCGATCGCCTACAAGCTGTGCGTGGCCGCCGTCGGCGCGGCGGCATTGCTGCATGAGTTCGGCGTCGGCCAGGGCCGGCTCCATCCGGATGCGTGCCTCTATTTCACGAACATCAGCAATATCGCGGTCGTGCTGTATCTGCTGTTCGCGGCGTCGGCGCAATGCCGCCGCCCGTCGGATTGGGCGATGCCGTCGGCCCCGCTGTGCAAGCACATGCTGACGCTCGGCATCACCGTCACCTTTCTGGTCGCCCATTTCCTGCTCGACCATGGCATGGTGTTCACGGGCGGCGAATTCCACTGGGCGAAGCTCGTCGTGCATTACATCGTGCCGATCGGCATGGTCCTGGACTGGCTGCTGTTCGACCGCAAAGGCACCATGGGGTTTCGCGAGCCATTGATATGGCCGTTGTTCCCATTGGCGTATTTCGGATATGTGGCGCTGTTGATCTACGGATTCGGCGTGCGGGTCCGTCGGGAAAGCCGCTGGCCGTATGATTTCATCGATGTCGACCGATACGGCGTGGGGCATGTCCTGCTGACCGTGGCGGTGTTGCTCGTCGTGTTCGTCGGGCTCGGCTACATGGGTGTTCTGGCGGACCGTCTGCTGGGCAGGGCGCCGCGTTCATGACGTGCCGAAAGGCCATCGGATACGGTTCGGGGCGCATGGCGATGATCTGCCATGCGCCCCGAACCGTATCATGCGGGAATGGCGCGGAAACTACTTGCCGATGGAGTCGAGCAGCTCGTCGGCCTGCAGTTCGACCGCTTTCACGTCGTCGGCGGAAGGCTCGTATTCGCCGGTGACGAACGCCTCGCCCGGCAGCACGATGCCGACCTGGCGTCCGAGAAGGTCGGACTTGAGGAAGTCGAGGATCTCGGTGAGCTTGCCGCGCACGCCGGCGCCCGCGGATTTGCCGGCGGCGGAGGTGAGCGCCACCTTCTTGCCGGTGAGCACGGTGGTTTTATCCTGGAACGTCGGGTCCAGCGGGCGGGACAGCCAATCCAGCAGGTTCTTCAGCGTTCCCGGATAGCTGTAGTTGTATTCGGGCGTGAATATCCACACGGCGTCCGCCTGGGAGACCTGTTCGCGCGCGTCGGCGATGGATGGCGGCGCGGGGAACTCCTCGCCTTGGTCGAACTGCGGAAGGTCGCGGTAGTCCAAAGTCGAAATCTCGGCGCGGCCATCCAGATGTTTCGCGGCCACATCGGCGAGACGCTGGTTGAAGGATCCCTTGCGGAGGGAGCCGATGACGAAAAGAATGCGCGGCTGCGGCATATGCATCTCCTTGGCGTGATACGGATACGGATACCCCCGAGGGGTTATGGGCAATGATTGCAGAGGCTGTGAGCGGCGCAAGGGGTTTACGCTCACGGGAAAACCGGCCGCGGCGTGTGAGCCGATCTCATGGATTGTCCGCATCCCGGCGATTTCGGGCGTTTCCATGGGGCCGGTAACAGGCGGGCTGCGGCATACGGTGTGAAAAAGCCCACAAAATTCCACGAAGGCTCCGGAAGGGTCCCCAAAACGGTTGCCAACATTGAAGACACACCGTATGTAGTGTTCTTGGACACATCGAGACACTGCATGTTGTGGTCTTGATTTTTATTTTCGTTCGGATAAGGTTTCGCAACGTATCAACGACGCACGGTCGTGGAAGGACGCGAGACATGAACATCACGATATACACCAAACCGAACTGCCCGCAATGCTCGGCGACGAAACGTCAGTTCGACAGGCGCGGATTCGCATACACGGCCATCGACGTCACGGCCGACGCTCGCATCTCCGACAGACTGCGGAACGAAGGCTGGAGGCAGATGCCCGTGGTCCTCGCAGGCGACGAATCCTGGTCCGGATACCGGCCCGACAAAATCCGTGGTCTGGAGGCACCGGACCAATGAGCGCCCTGGTGTACTTCTCCTCGGCGTCCGGCAACACGGCGCGATTCGTCGATGACTGCCGGCTGGATGAACTCGGTATCCGCACGCTGCGCCTCCCGCTGCTGCCGAACGAGCCGGAACTCCGGGTGGACGAACCCTACGTCCTGCTGACGCCGACATACGGCGGCGGAACGATACGCAAAGCCGTGCCCATACAGGTCAAACGATTCCTCAACGACGAACGCAACCGCAGCCACATCATCGGGGTCATCGCGTCCGGCAACACCAACTTCGGCGAGGCGTACGGCATCGCCGGTGACATCATCGCAGCCAAATGCCACGTGCCCCTGCTCTACCGGTTCGAACTGATGGGCACACAGGAAGACGCCGCGACGGTCCGCGAGGGACTGCGGACATTCTTCGACGAACGCACACAACGGGAACAACGATAACCATGACAGACAATCCAACGACGAACACCACGACCGCCGACGGCGCGACCTATGACCGCGCCCACGACTGGCACGCGCTCAACGCGATGCTGAACCTCTACGACGACCAAGGCCGAATCCAATTCGACAAGGACCGGCAGGCCGAACGCGAATACGTCGAAAGGCACGTGCTGCCCAACACCGTCCGCTTCGACTCCACCCGCGACCGACTCGACTACCTCATCGCGAACGGCTACTACGACGGATCCGTATTCGCACGCTACGACGCGGACTTCCTCGACGACTTCTATGACGACGTGGACCATTGCGGCTTCGAATTCGACACCTTCCTCGGCGCGTTCAAATTCTACCGGTCCTACGCGCTGAAGACCTTCGACGGCGAACGATACCTGGAGAACTTCCCCCAGCGCGCCGCAGCCGTTGCCCTCGCGCTCGCGGACGGCGACCAGATCCAGGCCAAGGCATACTTCGCGGAAATCGCATCCGGGCGCTTCCAGCCGGCGACGCCCACCTTCCTCAACCTCGGCAAAGCGCAAAGGGGAGAGGCCGTCAGCTGCTTCCTCGTCCGCATCGAAGACAACATGGAATCGATCTCACGCGGCATCAACGCCGCGCTGCAACTGAGCAAACGCGGAGGCGGCGTCGCGCTGCTGCTCAGCAACCTGCGCGAGGCCGGCGCCCCCATCAAACGCATCAAACACCAATCCAGCGGCGTCGTCCCCGTGATGAAGCTCCTGGAGGACTCCTTCAGCTACGCCAACCAGCTGGGCGCCAGGCAGGGCGCCGGCGCGGTGTACCTCAGCGCCCACCATCCCGACATCATGCGATTCCTCGACACGAAACGCGAAAACGCCGACGAGAAGATCCGCATCAAATCCCTCGCGCTCGGCGTGGTGATCCCCGACATCACCTTCGAGCTGGCCAAACGCCACGAACGCATGGCCCTGTTCAGTCCGTACGACGTCGAACGCGTCATGGGCAAACCGTTCGCCGACGTTCCCATCAGCGAAAACTACCAGGCCATGGTGGGCGACGACCGCATCGGCAAAACCTACATCGACGCGCGAGAGTTCTTCATGACCCTCGCCGAACTGCAATTCGAATCCGGATACCCGTACATGGTGTTCGAAGACACCGTGAACCGCGCCAACCCGATAGACGGCAGAATCACCATGAGCAACCTGTGCTCGGAAATCCTCCAGGTGCAGGAGCCCAGCGCCTACCACGAGGACCTCTCGTACGCGCATGTGGGACGCGACGTCTCCTGCAACCTCGGATCCCTCAACATCGCCAAAGCCATGGACGGCGGACTCGCCCAAACGGTGGAACGGGCGATCCGCGCGCTCACCTCGGTGTCCGAACACACGGACATCACCTGCGTGCCGTCCATCAAACGAGCCAACGACGAAGGCCACGCCATCGGCCTGGGACAGATGAACCTGCACGGATTCCTGGCCAGGGAAGCCATCATGTACGGTTCGCCCGAAGCCCTCGACTTCACCGACATGTATTTCATGACCGTCGCCTATCACGCCTACCGTGCCTCGCACGCGCTCGCCATCGAACACGGCACGCGTTTCGCCGGCTTCGAACGGTCCGACTACGCGAAACCGGCGGGCGAAGGCAACTACTTCGACAAATACACGGACGGCGCTCGCTCGCTGGCGCCGAAGACGGAAAAGGTCGCGGCGCTGTTCGCGAGCCGCGGCATCCGGATCCCCGATGCGGAGGATTGGAAACGCCTGCAGGACGACATCATCCGCGACGGCATCTTCAACCAGTACCTGCAGGCCGTGCCGCCCACGGGATCGATCTCGTACATCAACCATTCCACGAGTTCCATCCATCCGATCGCGTCGAAGATCGAGATACGCAAGGAAGGCAAAATCGGCCGCATCTACTATCCGGCGCCGTACATGACCAACGGGAACCTCGACTATTACGCGGACGCGTACGAGATCGGATGGAAGGCCATCGTCGACACCTACGCCGAGGCCACGCGACACGTCGACCAGGGATTGTCCCTGACCCTGTTCTTCCCCGACACGGCGACCACCAGAGATCTGAACAAGGCGCAGATCTACGCGTGGCGCAAGGGCATCAAAACACTGTACTACATCCGGATACGCCAGCAGGCGCTGTCCGGGACCGAAGTGCGGGGCTGCGTCAGCTGCATGCTCTGAATTCGGCAAACCCAAGGAAAGGAGCCGACCATGTCACCCATGGTCTACCGCGCGGTGCTGCGACTGACGGCACCGGACGAATACCGACGCCTGTACGGACGCGGCGGAAAACCAATCGGAAACAACAGGACGACCAGAAAGGACGGCCGGCATGGCACCGATATCCGTACCGCGCAAGCGGCTTAGGCTCATCGACCGCGTGAGCGCCATCAATTGGAACAAACTCGAAGACGACAAGGACCTCGAGGTATGGGATAGGCTGACCGGCAACTTCTGGCTGCCGGAGAAAGTGCCGGTATCCAACGACCTGCCGGTCTGGCGGAGCATGGGGGAGGCGGAGCGCACGCTGACCATGCGCGTGTTCACCGGCCTCACCCTGCTCGACACCATTCAGGGGACCGTCGGCGCGGTCAGCCTCATCCCCGACGCGCTCACCCCGCATGAAGAGGCCGTCTACACGAATATCGCGTTCATGGAATCGGTCCATGCCAAAAGCTATTCGTCGATCTTCTCCACGCTATGCTCGTCCAGACAGATAGATGAGGCGTTCTCATGGAGCGAGGAGAACGAATACCTGCAGAGGAAGGCGAGCATCGTGCTCGACTACTACGAAGGCGACAGCCCACTCAAACGCAAGGTGGCCTCCACCCTGCTCGAATCGTTCCTGTTCTATTCGGGCTTCTACCTGCCGATGTACTTCTCCGCGCACGCCAAACTCACCAACACCGCCGACGTGATCCGTCTGATCATCCGCGATGAGGCCGTGCATGGCTACTACATCGGATACAAATACCAGAAAGGGCTCGAACGGGTCGGTGAAAGCAAACGAGGCGAGCTGCGCGACTACACCTACGACCTGCTCAACGAGCTATACGACAACGAGGTGGACTACACGCGCAGCCTCTACGATCCGGTCGGTTTGACGGAGGACGTCGAGAAGTTCCTGCGCTACAACGGCAACAAGGCGCTGATGAACCTCGGATATCCCGCGCTCTTCCCGCAGGAGATCTGCGACGTGAACCCGTCCATCCTCGCCGCGCTGAGTCCGAACGCCGACGAGAACCACGATTTCTTCTCCGGTTCGGGAAGCTCGTACGTCATGGGCAAATCGGTCGAGACCGATGACGACGACTGGGACTTCTGAACGATTCGCGGATCCGGAGCGGTCGGCGGTCAGCCGCGCAAATATCTGCCGGTGACGCTTTCCGGGCATGCGGCGACCCGATCCGGCGTCCCCTCGCACACGACGCGGCCGCCGGCCTCGCCGCCGCCCGGACCCATGTCGATCACATAATCCGCGTTCGCGATCACATCGAGGTCATGCTCGATCACCACCACCGTCGCGCCGGAACCCACCAACGAGTCGAACACCCGCAGCAGCACCCGCACATCCAAAGGATGCAGACCGATCGTCGGCTCGTCGAACACGAACACCGAACCGGATTGCCCACGGCCCATCTCACTGGCCAGCTTCAACCGTTGCGCCTCGCCACCGGACAACGCCGGCGTGGGTTCGCCAAGCGTCAGATACCCCAAACCCAGCCTGTGCAACGTGGCCAGCTTCGACCGCACGGGCCGCAGCGAATCCAGCAACGGCGCCACCTCATCGACGTTCATCGCCAACAGCTCCGGCAGCGAACGCGCGACGCCATCCGCGCACTCCAATCGGATGCCATCGGCCGCATCCGCATAACGCGTCCCATGACAGTCGGGACATTCGACATCGACATCGGGAAGAAACTGCACGTCCAACGAGATCGAGCCGGTGCCATCACAGGTGGCGCAACGCAAAGCACCCGTATTGTACGAGAACGCGCCGGGCTTGAGGCCGCGCTCGCGGGCACCAGGGGTCTTCGCGAACGCGCGGCGCAAATCATCGTGGATGCCGCAATACGTGGCCACGGTCGAACGTATGTTCGAACCAATGGGCGTGGCATCGATCAGCTCCGCCTTCGACACGCCATCCGCATCGATCGAACGGGCCGAAGCGGGTAACGCGGCGCCGCCAATGACCGAGCGCAACGCGGGAACCAGCGTCTCCGACACCATCGTCGTCTTCCCGGAACCGGACACGCCGGTGACTACGGTGAGCCGCCCTCGCGGAACATCCACCGACAGAGGACGCACCGTATGCACGGCGTTCGACTCCAAATGAATCCGGCCATCGGCGAACATCGCGTCCGCTTCGACCCGGGGCCGCACCCGCTCATGCACGGCGCCGCCATCACGCAGAAAAGGCGCGATCCGGGAACCGGACGCCGCCACGACATCCGCCACCGAACCCTGCGCGACCACATGGCCGCCCCCCGCGCCGGCCACCGGACCCATCTCCACCAAATGGTCCACCGAAGCGAGCACGCGCGTGTCATGGTCGACCACGACCACCGAATTGCCATCGGCCACCAGATCGCGCATCACGCCCAACAGACCATCAACATTCGCCGGATGCAAGCCGATCGACGGCTCGTCCAACACATACAGCACACCCGTGGTGCGGTTGCGCACCGAACGGGCCAACTGCACACGCTGGCGCTCACCGGTGGACAATGTCGCGCCGGCGCGGTCGAGCGACAGGTATCCCAGTCCGAGTTCCATGAGCCGTCTGGCCGTGCCCTCGAACGATTCGCAGATGGCCGAAGCCATCTGCCGCATCTCCCGCGGCAGCGAGGCCGGCACCGAACGCACCCAGCGCACCGCCTCGTCGAGCGTCATCGCAGTGGCCTGCGCCAGATCGATGCCGAGAATCCGGGGCTGGCGGGCCTGACGCGAAAGCCTCGTGCCGGAACAGTCGGGGCACGGCCCCTCGCTGAGGAACCGTGACACGCGTTTGAGGCCCTTCTCGTCCTTTGCCTTGGCGAGCGCGTTCTCCACGGTGTACACGGCGTTGTAGTAGGTGAAATCGAGCTCGGCGAGCTCATTGCCCTTCTTCGGCTTGTACAGAATGTGCTTCTTGACGGCCGGACCATTGAACACGATGTCCCGTTCGACGTCGGTCAACTGGTTGAACGGGACGTTCGTGCGCACGCCCATCGCGCCGCATACCTGCTTCATCAGGTCCCACATCAACGAGCCCCAGGGCAATACCGCGCCGTCGTCGATGCTTTTCGTCTCGTTCGGCACCAAGGACGCCCGGTCGACCGTGCGCACAATGCCCGTTCCCGAGCAGGTCGGGCACGCGCCGGCGGAATTGAACGCCAACTGCTCGGCCGACGGCGGATGCATAAGCCCGCCACAGGACGCGCATCGAATGGGCAGCTCGGCGGCGACGTTCATCGTGGGAGCGTTACGGGAGCCGCAACGCTCGCAGATATGCGAGGCGCAGCGGGAGAACAACAGGCGCAGACTGTTGAGCAATTCCGTCATCGTGCCGAACGTGGAGCGCACGCCGGGCACCGAAGGCCGTTGGTGCAAGGCGAGCGCCGCAGGCACATGCCGTATGACATCCACCTGCGCGCGGCCCGCCTGGGTGAGACGACGCCTGGTATACGTCGACAACGCCTCCAGATAACGCCTCGAACCCTCCGCATACAGCACGCCCAACGCAAGTGAACTCTTCCCCGAACCGGACACGCCGGCGATGCCGACCAGGCGATTCAACGGAATGTCGATATCGACGTTCTTGAGATTATGCACGCGCGCGCCGCGCACCTCGATACAGGACGGCAGAAAAGCACCAGATGATCGTTCCATACTTGCTACAGTACTGATGTAACGGAAAACACATGGGCGAAGGGGCGATTCATCGTGACGCTGCAACAATTGCGATACCTGATCGCGGTGGTGGAAAAAGGATCGATGACCGAAGCCGCGAAATCGCTGTTCATCTCCCAACCAAGCCTGTCCAACGCCATCAAAGAGGTCGAACGGAACATCGGGTTCCGCATATTCAACCGCGGCCGCGCGGGCGTCACCCTAACCGCCAAAGGCATGGAATTCCTCGGCTACGCGCGACGTGTCGTACAGCAGATGGACGCGCTCGAATCGAAATACGGCGATTCGCAGGACACCAAGCAACGGTTCTGCGTCTCCACGCAGCACTACACCTTCACCGCCAACGCCTTCGTCGAACTCGTGAAGGAACACGGGCACGAGAAATACGATCTCATGCTCAACGAGACGCAGACGCACCAGGTCATCGAGGACGTGCGAAGCCGATTCAGCGATTTGGGCGTCCTCTATCTCAGCCATGCGAACGAACGCGTGCTGTCGGCCGAATTCACACGCAACGACGTGGCATTTCACCAACTGTTCGCAGTGTCCCCCCATGTGTTCCTCCGCCGCGGACATCCGTTGACGGCATTGGGCAGCATCACCCTGGAGGACCTGCGCCCATACCCGAAACTCGGCTTCGTGCAGGGACGATACGAATCCACAAGCTACGCGGAAGATCCTTTCAACGACATCGAAGCGGACCGAACCATCCGCGTCAGCGACCGCGCAGCCATCGAAAACCTGATGATCGGGCTGGACGGATACACCATAGCCACGGGAATCCTGCCGAACCGACTGCACGGGGACGACATCGTCTCCCTGCCGCTCGACGCGGACGAACGCATGCGCATCGGATACATCACCAACACAGGACAGACGCTTTCCGAACTCGCATCGGCATACGTCGACAAACTCAGACAATACGGCACGAATGAAGAAACACGATGACCGCAGCGGCAAACCATAGAATCAAACTATTCAAAAGCATAAAAAATAAGAATTCTCTATGGTAAGAATCCAAAAGCACGCATGGCACGACACTCCTAGGCTTGCACAAGCCGATACAAGGAGGAACAACGTGCCCGGATACGCATTAGGCAACTTTCTCATATACGTGCTGCTCAACACGTTCACCCCAGGCCCCGGAAACATCCTCGCGCTTAACACCGCCACCAACTACGGCTGGCGCAAAGGACGTCCGCTGTACCTCGGCATCTTCACCGGATACCTGCTCATCCAGGCGCTCGCGATCTGCTTCGTGCTTGGATTGGGTTCGGTGCTGCCCAACGTGCTGCATTATCTGAAATACGTCGGCGCGGTGTATATTCTGTGGCTCGCCCTGCATATCGCCTGCAGCAAGCTCGATTCCGTGGAACGGACGCAGGGCAGGAGGGCGTCCTTCTCCATGGGGTTCCTTCCCCAGTTGGTGAATGTGAAGATTTATTTCTTCAGCATCACCGCACTGACCGGCTTCATCACCGATTACACGATGTCGCCGGCGGCCCTTTCGGGCTTCGGCGCGTTCATCGTCATGATGGGCGTGATCGCCACGACCACGTGGATCGTGCTCGGAGTGCTGCTGCAGCGCTTCTATCGCAGCCATTACCGTGTCATCAACATCGTGTTGGGATTGTCTTTGCTGGAATGCGCCTGGGCGATGCTGCATTGAGCGGCATCGGCGCCGCCCATGGCGCCGTGCGTAAGACGAAAGCCGCGCGAAGGGACGCGCGGTGGGAAAATACGAAAAACAGAAAACAGAAAGAGGAAATGGGTATGAACATCACGTACACCGATGAAAAGAAGTTCACCAAGGAGCAGACCCAGAAGCTGTTCCTTTCCGTCGGCTGGGTCTCCGGCGAATACCCCGAGCGCCTGCACAAGGCGTTGATGGGATCATCGACGGTGTTCAGCGCATGGGACGGTGGCCGCCTCGTCGGTCTGGTGCGCGTGCTTGACGACACCGAGATGACCGCCTACATGCACTATGTGCTGGTGGATCCCGAATACCAGGGCCATGGCATCGCCGGCCACTTGGTGGGCATGGTCAAGGAGAAGTACCGCGACTACCTGTACATCGAGGTCATGCCGGAGGAGAGCAAGAACGCCACGTTCTACCAGATGCACGGATTCCATATCATGGAGGACGGCGTCGCCATGCAGATCTGCAATCCCGGCGAGAAGCGCTGAGCACGGCGAAGCCATGCCTTGAGGGTCGGCCGGTGCCGTCTGGAAATCGGCTGGCGCATGGAATGTATGCGGCTCTGACCGCGCGACGTTCGAGAAACATGGCAAGGGGTGTCGCCCGTCCACGGATGGGCGACACCCCTTGCTGTTGAATGTTTGTGATATCCGTCAGTGCGTCTGCACGGCGGCACGCTTGCCTCGGGTGCCGAGGATGACCGCGATCATCGACACGAGGGCCACCGCATACAGGACGGTGATGATCGGAATCAGCGCGCTGTACCGATGCGCGGCGTTCGCCGCATGCGACACGACGAAGGACGCCAGCTGGTTGCCCGACAGGCCGGCGAACGCCCATGCGCTCAACGCCAGACCATTGTTTCCTCGTCCGCCTTGCGGCGAACAAGCAACAAGATAGCGAGGACGGCGATGGGGGATGCCTGCGTGTCGGAGGACTGCGTCAAACGTGAAAGTGTTGCGAATACTGAATTTCTGGCGAAATGAACATCATTGATGTTCGCTTTGGGGATAACCATGAGGAATCTCTCATGTGAGATTCGCAACGATTTTCGTCGTTCATAATCCAAAGACGCGTTTGACGAAACCCTCGTATGTGCGCCAGTAGGTCTTCGGATCCGTCGCCGAGCTTTCCATATGGCCGGCTCCGGGCACCAGCAGCCTCGTTCTGTCAAGGCTCGAGCATGCGGCGTAATTGACATCAAGGGAGCGCGGACTGACCATGCGGTCGTCTCCTCCGTGGATGAACAGCATCGGAATGACCGTGTGCCTCAGCGAGCGTACGCACGAGGCGTCGGCGAAATCGTAGCCGGCCCGGTATTTGCAGACGAGACCCGCGGCGTCCACGCATATCGCGGCAAGAAACCTCGGCAGATGGAACATGCCGCGGGCGGCGTCGATGAACTCCGAACGGGCCGATGCGTAGCCGCTTTCCGCTACCGCGGCGACCACATTGCGGGGAAGGCGCGGATCGCCCGCCGCCATCATCACCGTGGACGCTCCCATGGAGCCTCCGTACAGCAATATCCGCGCCTGTTCGTCGCCGGCGACGATCGCGTGGATCCAGCCGAGCAGGTCGTTGCGCTCCAGCCAACCCATGCCGACGTACCGTCCCTCGCTCGAGGCCTGCGCGCGCTGCGACGGCACGAGCACGGTGAATCCCATCCGGGCCAGCCGATGCGCCCATTTCGCCATTTCCTCGGGCGCTCCCGTGTAGCCATGCATGCAGATCGCATAGATGTGCGGCTCCGGGTCGACGCAATCAGGGTCGAAGATCCAGCCGCGCAGACGCAGCCCGTCGCCGCTGGTGATGGCGATGGGCTGCTTGGCCTGATCGAACCATTCCATCGCTCCGCCGGCCTCGCCCGCGCGCATTTTCTCATCGCGCTCCGGCGCGATGGCCGCCTGATGGAAAATCGAATGTTTCCATTGCGTGTCGATGGCGAAGCGGAACAGGAGATTTGCCGACGCGGATAGGGCGGCGAGGCCCACCGTGGTGGCGGCCGCGGCCGTCAGGCAGATGTTGCGGACGATTGCTGAGTTGCGTTGCGTCATTGCTGTCTCGATTTCCCCGATTATTGTCGTTTGCCTGCCACGCGTGGCCGTTGCCATGATTGTACTTGCCTGATCAGGATTCCGCCGACGGCTGGCGTGGCTTTCCGTAGATTCGTGCCGTGTCTTCGCGCGGGCCGCTTTGTCCGGGGCGCGTCTATAATTGATTTCCGTTGTCTTGGCGAGGGAAGCGTGCGCTTCCGTAATCGACTCGGCGTGTGATCTGCAAACTCCTCGAGGGTTTCCTCACGGCTCGTTGATGCGCCGAAACAAAAAAGAACGAAACACTTAAGGAGATATAGCTATGGCTACCACCATCACCCTTGAAGGCGCTGCCCGTACCGAGTTCGGCAAGGGCGCCGCCCGCCGCATGCGCGTCGCGCACCTCATTCCGGCAACCGTGTACGCTGGCGGTGAGAAGCCGGCCTTCGTGCAGCTGCCGCAGAAGGAGACCACTCTGGCTCTGCGTCACACCAACGCTTTGTTCACCATCAAGTTCGGTGACGAGACCAAGATGGCCGTCGTCAAGGACGTCCAGCGCAACCCGGTGAAGCGCATCGTCGAGCACGTCGACTTCTACGAGGTCAAGGCCGGCGAGAAGATCGACGTCGAGGTGCCGGTGTTCGTCGAAGGCACCCCGAAGGGCGCCGCCGTCGCATTCGTCGACATCCAGGAGCTCAAGGTCCGCGCCGATGTCGCCAACCTGCCGGAGAGGATCGTCGTCAACGTCGACGGTCTCACCGATGGCTCCAAGGTCTTCGCCAAGGACGTCGTCCTGCCTGAGGGCGCCGAGCTCGATGTCGAGGATCCGGAAGAGTCCGTCGTCACCGTCGAGATTCCGGAAGACGCCGCTCCGGCTGAGGAAGCCGCCGCTCCGGCCGCCGACGCCGATGCCGCTCCGGCCGCCGACGCCGAGTGAATCCACGCGAACTAGCGTGATCGGGCGGATTGCTCCGCTCGCATGATGAAGGGCCCGCATACGTTTCGATGTATGCGGGCCCTTGCTTTTCCAATGGATTTCCCGGTCATCTCATATCGCGAACGCTCGTTATCGATTCCGTTTATGGTGTGAGAGAGTACTAACCAGAACCGGTGCCACAAGCGCTGGAATCCAAACAACCGCATGCCGCCTGAGGGCGGCCGATGCAACAAGAAGAAGTTAAGAATGACTGAACAGAATCATCACGATCCGGCAGGGCTCGACAAGCTCACCGAAAAGTTCACCGTGCTCCCGAACGAAAACCCGGCATCCGACGCCAAGCGTGCCGAACTCATCGACAAGCCGGCATTCGGTCAGGTCTTCTCCGACAACATGGCCCACATGACCTGGACCAAGGGCGAAGGCTGGTCCGACCGCCGTGTCGAGCCTTATGCGCCGCTGAAGATGGATCCGGGCGCATCCGTGCTGCATTATGCGCAGGAATGCTTCGAGGGCCTGAAGGCATACCGTCACGCGGACGGTTCCACTTGGCTGTTCCGTCCGGACGCGAACGCCGAGCGTTTCCAGAACTCGGCCAAGCGCCTGTACCTGCCTGAGCTGCCTGCCGAGGACTTCATCGGTTCCGTCGCGGCGTTGGTCAGGCGTGACGTGAACTGGGTTCCGTCCCGTCGTGAATACACGCTGTACATGCGTCCGTTCATGTTCGCCTCCGAGCCGTTCCTGGGCGTGCGCGCGCCGCAGGAAGTGGACTACTGCGTGATCGCCTCCCCGTCCGGCCCGTACTTCCCGGGCGGTGTGAAGCCGGTCAGCATCTGGGTTGAGGACAAGTGGTTCCGCACCGGCCCCGGCGGTACCGGATTCGCCAAGTGCGGCGGCAACTACGCGGCTTCCCTGCTGGGCGAATACACCGGCATCGAGCATGGTTGCCAGCAGGTTTGCTTCGTGGACGCCGCGACCAAGACCTACCTTGAGGAGCTTGGCGGCATGAACATGATGGTCGTGCACAAGGACGGTCACGTGGAGACCCCGTCCCTGACCGGCAACATCCTGCCGGGCGTGACGCGTCGTTCCCTGATCCAGCTGCTGCAGGACCAGGGTCGTGATGTGGTCGAGACCATGATCAGGCTGGACCAGCTGCTTGAAGACATCAAGTCCGGCGAGGTCACCGAAGTGTTCGCTTGCGGTACCGCGGCCATCATCACCCCAATCGGTCGCTTCAAGTCCGAGAAGTTCGACGTGACCGTTGCCGATGGCGGTTCCGGCGAGCTGACCGTCGCGCTGCGCAACCAGCTGCTTGGCATCCAGCTCGGCGAAGTCGAGGATCCGCACAACTGGATGTGGAAGGTCTGCTGATTTTCCCATCGCTGGTCTGCCTGAGATAACGATGGACCGCCGGAGGGCGGGCTATGGTCATGACGCCTATATGTTCCGGGCCTTATTGCCTTGGAACGTGTGCCGTGGCCATAGCCCGCCCTCCGTTTTTTATTGCGCGCGCCGTGTCCGGGCTGTGGTACTTTTGTTGTCGTTCGGAAATGGGGAAACGCTAAAAAGGGAAGAAGGGGAGAGGCATGGAAATGGCGCTGGAGAGCAATGGCTTCTTCATGGGCATCGAATATCTGGCGACATTCTGCTGTGGCATGGTCGGAGGCTTGGCCGCAGTGCGCAAGGGATACGACATTTTCGCGATTCTCGTCACCACATGGCTGACCGCATTGGGCGGCGGCATCATCCGCGATGTGCTGTTGGGCGCGCTCCCGCCATCCGGTGTATCCGACAAGGGATTGGTGATGACCGCCCTGCTGGCGGCCGTCACAGTGGCCATCATCCATCCCGAGGTGAACAGGCTGAAATGGTCCATGCTGTCATTGGACGCGTTGGCGTTGGGCCTGTATGCAGTCAACGGCACGTCGAAGGCGATGATGTACCACATGTCGGGCACCACCGCGGTGTTCCTGGGCATGTTCACCGCATTGGGTGGGGGATTGATCCGGGACATGCTCATCAACGAGGTGCCCATGGTGATTCGCGACAGACACTGGTACGCGGTTCCATCCGCGGTGGGATGCGTGCTGACCGTGTTGGTGTGCAAGGGAGTGAATGCCGGATTCATCGGATTTCCGGCGGAAGTGGCTCTGGATGTGCTCATCGTCGTACTGATGGTCGTCATGCGGTTGGTGTCGGTGATTTTCGACATCCAGCTTCCCGGCGCGCTGGTACGGCACAATACCTATCTGCCTGGCGAGGCCATTCGTCTTCGGAAAGAGGATGAACATGGTGCCACGCGGCGCCATAGGGAATGACGACGGACGGAAACCAAAAAGAAAACGGGGAGGCCCACAGACTAGGTCTGTGGGCCTCCCCGTTGATTCAGGCGTTATGCTCAGAGAGCGTTGATGGCCACGGCAAGACCGGACTTGCGGTTGGCGGCCTGGTTCTTGTGGATCACGCCAGCGCCAGCAGCCTTGTCGAGCTTCTGGGCGGCAACCTTGTAGGCTGCCTCGGCTGCGGACTTGTCTCCGGCCGCGATAGCCTCGCGGGTAGCGCGGACGGCAGTCTTCAGGCTGGACTTCACGGACACATTACGCTTGTGGGCCTTCTCGTTGGTGAGAACGCGCTTCTTCTGCGACTTGATGTTTGCCACTATTACTCCAAACGACGTTTTCTATAAGGACATACAAACGAAGATGATAACATGGCGCGCGGATAAATCGCCAATGCGCCTGAGAGTGTCGCGGCGCGCACTGCCGATACTAGCAGTTAGAATCGAGTACGTTACGTATTTCACGAGGAGGATGGCGTGGGCCAGCAGCATAACCAGCCCGGTTTCACCGATCAGTCGTTGATCCGCAATTTCTGCATCATCGCACATATCGATCACGGCAAATCCACCGTGGCGGACCGCATATTGCAGCTGAGCGGCATCGTGCCGGAACGAGAAATGCGCGATCGCTTCCTCGACCGCATGGACATCGAGCAGGAACGCGGCATCACCATCAAATCGCAGGCCGTCCGCGTGCCGTGGACGTTCGACGGCACCGAATACACGCTCGGCATGATCGACACGCCGGGACACGTCGATTTCACCTATGAGGTGTCCCGCGCGTTGGCCGCATGCGAGGGAGCGGTGCTTCTCGTCGATGCGACGCAGGGCATCGAGGCGCAGACCCTGTCGAACCTCTACATGGCCATCGACCATGATCTGGCCATCATCCCCGTGTTGAACAAAATCGATCTTCCCAGCGCCGAACCCGACAAGCACGCCGAGGAGATCGCGGGACTCATCGGCTGCGACCCCTCCGACGTGCTGCGCGTCTCCGGCAAAACCGGCGAGGGCGTGAGGGAGCTGCTCGACCGCATCGTCACCGATGTCCCCGCGCCGACGGGCAAGCCCGACGCGCCGGCCCGCGCATTGATCTTCGACTCCGTCTACGACTCCTATCGCGGCATCGTCACCTACATCCGCATGGTCGATGGCGAGCTGCGCTCTCGCGAGAAGCTGCACATGATGGGCATCGGCATGACCCACGAACCGATCGAGATCGGCGTGATCAGCCCCGATATGATGCCTACGAAGGCGCTGGGCGCGGGCGAGGTCGGTTATGTGATCACCGGAGCCAAGGACGTCAGCCAGTCCAAGGTCGGCGACACCATCACCTCCGCCGAGAAACCCGCGACGGAACCGCTGGAGGGCTATCGTGACCCGCAGCCGATGGTCTACGCGGGTCTGTTCCCGATCGACAACGCGCAGTTCCCGGAGCTGCGTGAGGCGCTCGACAAGCTCAAGCTCAACGACGCGGCGCTGATTTACGAACCGGAAACCTCCGTGGCGCTCGGCTTCGGATTCCGTTGCGGCTTCCTCGGTCTGCTCCACATGGAGATCGTGACCGAACGACTGAGCCGCGAATTCAATCTCGACCTGATCTCCACCGCGCCGAACGTGCCGTACGAGGTCACGGCCGAAGACAACTCCGTGCACCGCGTCACCAACCCGAGCGAATTCCCGGACGGCAAGATCAAGAAGATCGTCGAGCCGATGGTCGCGGCCGACATCATCACTCCGAAGGAATTCATCGGAGCGGTGATGGAGCTCTGCCAGGACCACCGAGGCCAGATGGGCACGATGGAATACATTTCCGCCGACCGCGTGGAGATGCACTACCGCATCCCGCTCGCCGAAATCGTGTTCGATTTCTTCGACCAGCTGAAGAGCCGCACCAAGGGCTACGCGTCGCTCGACTACCATGAGGACGGCGAGCAGGCCGCCGATCTGGTGAAGGTCGACATCCTCATCCAGGGCGAGAAGGTAGATGCGTTCAGCGCCATCGTGCACCGCGACAAGGCGTATTCCTACGGCGTGATGATGACGAAGAAGCTGCGTGAGCTGATTCCGCGCCAGCAGTTCGAGATTCCGATCCAGGCGGCCATCGGCTCCCGCATCATCGCGCGAGAGAACATCCGCGCATTGCGCAAGGACGTGCTCGCCAAGTGCTACGGCGGCGACATCTCCCGCAAGCGCAAGCTGTTGGAGAAGCAGAAGGCCGGCAAGAAGCGCATGAAGATGCTTGGCCATGTGGAGGTGCCGCAGGAGGCGTTCATCGCCGCGCTGTCGACCGGCGACGCCGGCAACGACCGCGACACCAAAGACAAGATCCGCGCCGCGCAGAAGACCGAAGGCTGATTGTTCCGTGGCGTTTGGGGTCTATATCCACGTTCCGTTCTGTCTGCGCCGCCGAGCCGTAAAGCGGGAAGCGCGGTGCGCTTCCCGTAGGCGAGGGGAGCGGCTTGCCGCGACGGCAGCGGCGCGTTGGAGGTTGTGCTGTGGCGTTTGAGGTTTACATCCATGTTCCGTTCTGCCTGCGCCGCTGCGGCTACTGCGATTTCAACACATACACGGCGGCCGACATGGGCGGCGGCGCCTCGCGGGGCAACTACGCCAACATGGTGGTTCGCGAGATGACGACCATCCGCGAATGGCAGGAGCAGCAGGGTATCGTCGAGCCTCCGGTTTCCACGGCGTTCTTCGGAGGCGGCACCCCGACCGTTCTTAAGGCCTCCGATCTTGTCGCCATGCTGGACGCCGTCCGTGAAACATGGGGACTTGCCGACGATGCGGAGATCACCACCGAGGCGAATCCCGACACCGTGGATGTCGATTACGTAAAAGAGCTCGCGGACGGCGGGTTCAACCGCATATCCTTCGGCATGCAATCCGCCGTCCCGCAAGTGCTGAGGACGCTTGACCGTACACATACCCCGGCGAACGTCGCGGCTGGCGTCAAGGCCGCCAAGGCCTGCGGCATGCGCTCCAGCGTCGACCTCATCTACGGCGCGCCGGGGGAGAGCCTCGACGACTGGCGGGCGTCCGTGCGCGCGGCCATCGATTTGGGGGTCGACCATGTCTCCGCTTATGCGCTGACCATCGCCCCGACCACCAAGATGGGACGCCGCATCGCCGCGGGCACGTTGCCGAGGCCCAGCGACGACGACGAGGCGGATAAGTACGAAATCGCCGATTCGCTGTTCTCCGCGGCGGGACTTGAATGGTATGAGATCAGCAATTGGGCGCGTCCTGGCCAGGAGTCCCGGCACAACCTCGGGTATTGGCGCAATGTCGATTGGGCCGGCCTTGGTCCGGGGGCGCATTCCCATTACAACGCGCGCGACGAACAGGCCGGTCTGCGATCCTGGGACATCGCGCATCCGAAACTGTGGGGCAATGCCGTCAACGCGGGCAAGGTGCCGTGGTCGGGCAGCGAACGCATCACCGGCGCGGAGGACGACGAGGAGGCCATCATGCTCGGCCTGCGCATCCGCGAAGGCCTCGACACCACGCGCTTCTCCGGGCGGATCCCCGAAAGCGAATGGCGGGAACTGTGCGACGAGGGTCTGATCGTCATGAAGGGCCACCGCGCGGTACCGACGTTGCGTGGAAGGCTCCTCAACGACACCATCATCACGAAACTGCTGGAAATGCTGGATTGATGGCATGTGGGCGGGGATTCCGGCAAGGTCGCCGGAATCCCCGCTTGAGGTATTGACAAAAATTGCGATTCGTTATATGGACTGTTAGAAGGTTCACCTATGTGGATAAGATGCAGGTGTTTCTTCGTATGTTCCATTGTTTTTCCAATGATTTATTTAGGCGTTCGTGTATGCTATGCGGGACGCATGGAGGTGCTATGATTCCGAATCTCGTTCAATATCAGGGGTCGAAGCGCAAGCTGGCTCCGCAGATACTTCCGTACATGCCAGTTCATGCCAAGCGCATGGTTGAGCCTTTTTGTGGAATGGCATCCATGACATTGGCCGCTTCCCAGAAAGGTTTTGCAGACGAATATTGGCTTAACGACCTAAATAAGGACGTTGCTGGTGTTCTACGAGCCGCTATAGATGAGCCCGAGCGTCTTACGGCTGAATATGCTCGCGTATGGGGCGAACAATTTGACTGGGATGGCGGACACGTCGAGCACTACCTGCATGTACGTGACGAATATAATCATGGCCGTGCTGATGACGGCATGTTTCTGTATCTCGTCGCTCGTGTGGCGAAGGGGGCAATACGTTACTCAGCGAATGGTATGAATCAGTATGTTGACCGACGGCGCCATGGCACAAAGCCTTCCACTATGGAGAAGAACATCATGACTGTCAGCGCGCTGCTTCATGGTCGTACAAGGGTTACGTCGATGGACTACAAGGATGTGTTGGCAGAGTGTGTGACATCCGATATTGTGTACATGGATCCGCCATATCAGGGGACCAGTGGAAAGAAGGACAGTCGCTATATCGCCGGAGTGTCTGTGGATGAGCTCGAGGGTGAACTCCATAGTTTGGATGCACGGGGCGTACCATACATTCTTTCATATGATGGTACTTGTGGAGATAAATCGTACGGTCGAGATTTGGACCCGACGCTCCGGTGCCGCAAGCTGATGCTAGACGCAGGACGCTCATCGCAGGCTACTCTGATTGGGTTGAAGGCCACGACTTATGAGGCCTTGTATGTTTCAGATCGGTTGGAATCGAATCACTCGAAGGCGGAGTCGATTATGCTGGAGATTTGATATGCGGTAATATTCATGCATGGTGAAATTAGCGGAACTTCATGCAATGCCAGGATGTGACTACACCGGTACTGCATTGCCAGAAGATTATGTAAAGCAACTCAAAGCGATCACTGCTAAGCGTCCAAGCCGTGTTATTACAGCTCTGTTAGAGAAGGGTTGCGTTTCTCAATCGGAACTGGAGTCTATGGGGTATACGCATGGGCCGCGTGCCGTGCGTGATGTGCGTGAGCTTGGCTTCGGTATTGTTACCATACGCGGTACTGATGGGTTCGCTATATACGCTTTTGACAAGCCTGAGAACAATACGAACCAACTGGCGAAATCAAAGGGACGTACCGTGCTGGAAAAGGAGCTTCGTTCGTCACTGGTTACCAAGTATGGAGCAAAAGACTTTATCACGCTGGAACAGGTTGATGAAGACTCTCTTCAGGTGGATCATCGTGTGCCGTACGAAATTGGCGGTGAACCTGACCATACGGATTTGACTAAGTTTATGCTCCTGACGGCCTCTTCGAATCGGGCGAAGTCTCATGCATGTGAGAACTGTCCCAACTGGTCAGGCAAGGATGCTGCTGTTTGTGAGTTATGTTTCTGGGCGCATCCGGAGAAATATTCCCATGTCGCTTGCCGCGAGGAACGTCGTTTGGAACTTGTATTCACTGGTGCTGATGCAGAAGTCATACAGCAAGCCCAAAGAATGTACGGAGAGCTGTTGATGAAAAAGGCCGAGGAATCGGTCGTTGAGGCATTCACCATCGCTCAAAAGTAGATAATCCTGTATTAAGGCGGGATTTGGTGGTTAGCGTGGATGCTGAATGGGGATAAACAGCTGCAGGGTGATTCCGCTCTGAGTAGTGGGGTGCTATCTGGAAAGGGCCACCGCGCGGTGCCGACGTTGCGTGGAGGGCTTCTCAACGACACCATCATCACGAAACTGCTGGAAATGCTGGATTGATGGCATGTGGGCGGGGATTCCGGCAAGGTCGCCGGAATCCCCGCTTGAGGTATTGACAAAAATTGCGATTCGTTATATGGACACATGAAACGTGGCGGATACAGGGGCGCGGTATCCTAATCCACGCATTAAAGAACCGCAGGACTTTTCTTGCCCAAAAACATTGAAGGTGGTTTCGGTGACTTTCCACGCCCCGTTAGATCTAACGATCCATGATTCCCAAGGTATGTACGATCCTGGTGCCGAGCACGACGCATGCGGTGTGGGTATGGTCACCACCCTCAACAAGCGTCCGGAACGCAAGATCATCGACGACGCCATCGAGGTGCTCGTCAATCTGAACCACCGTGGTGCGGTCGGAGCCGAGGAGAACACCGGTGACGGCGCGGGCATCCTGATGAGCATGCCCGACGAGTTCATGCGCGCCACCGTCGACGTCGAGCTTCCGGAGGCGGGACACTACGCCGCCGGTATGGCGTTCCTCGACCGCGACATCGCGACTTCCGGCCAGCAGGAACGCGCCATCGCCAAGATCGTGCGCGAAGAAGGCCTCGAAGTGCTCGCATGGCGCGTCGTGCCAACCAACCCGGACGGACTCGGCCTGCAGGCTCTGGCCAGCATGCCGTCCTTCAAGACGCTGGTCGTCGCCGATCCGGAAGGCAGGCTCGCCGGAATCGATCTCGATCGCAGGACCTTCCGCATCCGCAAGCGCGTGGAACATGAGGTGGGCATCTACTTCGCCTCGCTTTCCGCACGCACCATCACCTACAAGGGCATGCTCACCACCATGCAGCTCAAGCCCTTCTTCGTGGATTTGTCCGACGAGCGCATGAAGGCGAAGATCGCCATCGTGCACTCCCGCTTCTCCACCAACACGTTCCCGAGCTGGCCTCTGGCCCAGCCGTTCCGTCTGCTGGCCCACAACGGCGAGATCAACACCATCCAGGGCAACCGCAACTGGCTGTCGGCCCGTGAAGGCCGCCTGAGCTCCGAACTGCTCGGCGAATTCAAGCCGCTGCTGCCGATCGCCACGCCGGGCTACTCCGATTCCGGCACGTTCGACGAGTGCCTCGAACTGCTGCACCTCGCAGGACGCTCCATGCCGCACGCCATCTCCATGATGCTTCCGCCGGCATGGGAAAAGAACGACCAGCTCGACCCCGACGTCAGGGCGTTCTACGAATACAACAACACTCTGATCGAACCGTGGGACGGACCTGCGCATATCGTCTTCACCGACGGTACCCAGGTGGGCGCGCTGCTCGACCGCAACGGCTTCCGTCCGGGACGCTGGCAGGTCACCAAGGACGGCTACGTCGTGCTCGCCTCCGAAACCGGTGTGCTGCCGGAGATTCCGGAGGAGAACATTCTCACCAAGGGCCGTCTCGAACCGGGCAAGATGTTCCTCGTCGACACCGACGAAGGCCGCATCATCCCGGACGAGGAGATCAAGAAGACCCTCGCATCCCAGCATCCGTACCGTCAATGGGTCGAAGGCAACACCGTCGAGATGAGCCAGCTTCCCAAGCGCGAGCACGTCAACCACTCCGGCCAATCCGTGCAGCGCCGCCAGCGCGCCTTCGGCTACACCGAAGAGGATCTGAAGCTGCTGCTCACGCCGATGGCCAACACCGGCAAGGAGCCGCTTGGATCGATGGGCAACGATGCGCCTATCGCGGCGCTGTCCAGCCGCAGCCGCATGCTGTTCGATTACTTCACCCAGAAGTTCGCCCAGGTCACCAACCCGCCGCTCGATTGGGAGCGCGAGAAGATCGTGACCTCCCTCGAATCCGCCATCGGTCCGGAACCGAACCTGCTGGCCGATTCCGAACTGCACGCCAAGAAGATCCTCATTCCGCTTCCGGTGCTTAATTCCGATGAGATGGCGCAGCTGAAGCGTCTCGATCGTGCCAAGATCCTGGGCGGATACTACAAGCCGTTCATCGTCAAGGGCCTGTACCAGGTCGCAGGCGGCGGCAAGGCCCTGAAGGAACGTCTCGATGAGATCTTCCAAGAGGTCGACGAGGCCATCGAGAACGGCGCCAATTTCCTGGTGCTGTCCGATCGTGAATCCAATTACACCTGGGGCCCGATTCCGTCCCTGCTGCTCACCTCCGCGGTCCAGCACCATCTGCTGCGTCGCCACACCCGCACGCAGATCTCCATGGTGGTCGAGGCCGGCGATGTGCGTGAGATCCACCATGTGGCGCTGCTCATTGCATACGGCGCGGCTGCGGTGAACCCCTACCTCGCATTCGAATCCGTCGAGGACCTCGCCCGCAACGGCTACCTCAAGGTGGATGCCGCCACGGCCGTCAAGAACCTGGCCAAGGCCCTTTCCACTGGCGTGCTCAAGATCATGGCGAAGATGGGCGTCTCCACCATCATGAGCTACCGTGGCGCGCAGCTGTTCGAAGCCGTGGGCCTGAACAAGGATGTGATCGACGAATACTTCACCGGCACCACATCCCGCGTCGGCGGCGTCGGCCTCGACGAGCTGGCCGAGGAAGTAGCGATTCGCCACCGCGTGGCCTATCCGTCCCAGTGGACCGCCCGCCCGCACCGCAATCTGCGCACGGGTGGCGACTACAAGTGGCGTCGTACCGGTGAAAACCATCTGAACGATCCCGAGGCGATCTTCCTGTTGCAGCAGTCCACCCAGCGTGGCGACTACAACCTGTTCAAGAAGTACTCGGCACACATCAACGACACCTCCAACCGTCTGATGACGCTGCGTGGTCTGATGAAGTTCAAGTCCGACCGCAAGCCGATCGACATCTCCGAGGTCGAGCCGGCCAGCGAGATCGTCAAGCGCTTCTCCACCGGCGCCATGAGCTACGGCTCTATCTCCCAGGAGGCGCATGAGACGCTCGCCATCGCCATGAACAAGATCGGCGCGCGTTCCAACTCCGGCGAGGGCGGAGAGTCCGAAGATCGCATCAACGATCCGCTGCGTTACAGCCGCATCAAGCAGATCGCATCCGCGCGCTTCGGTGTGACCAGCGACTACCTGGTACATGCCACCGACCTGCAGATCAAGCTCGCCCAAGGCGCCAAGCCGGGCGAAGGCGGACACCTGCCGGGAGCGAAGGTCCCGCCGTGGATCGCCAAGGTCCGTCACGCCACGCCGGGCGTCGAGCTCATCTCCCCGCCGCCTCACCACGACATCTACTCCATCGAGGATCTCAAGCAGCTGATCAACGACGCGAAGATGGCCAATCCGAAGGCGCGCGTCCATGTCAAGCTGGTTTCCGAATTCGGCGTCGGAACCATCGCCGCGGGTGTGGCCAAGTGCCATGCCGACGTGGTGCTGATCTCCGGCTACGACGGCGGTACCGGCGCGGCTCCGCTCAACGCCATCAAGCACGCCGGAACGCCTTGGGAGATCGGTCTGTCCGAAACCCAGCAGACCCTCGTGCTCAACGGCCTGCGCTCCCGCATCACCGTCCAGTGCGATGGCGAGCTCAAGACCGGCCGCGACGTCGTGATCGCCGCCTTGCTCGGTGCGGAGGAGTTCGGCTTCGCCACCGCCGCGCTGATCACCGAAGGCTGCGTCATGATGCGCGCCTGCCAGAAGAACACCTGCCCGCAGGGCATCGCGACTCAGGATCCGGAACTGCGCAAGCGCTTCAAGGGCAAGCCGGAGTACGTGATCAACTTCTTCATGTTCGTCGCCGAAGAGGTTCGCGAGCTGCTCGCCAAGCTTGGATTCCGCACGCTGGAAGAGGCCGTCGGCCATGTCGAATGCCTCGACCAGAACGAGGCGATCAAGCGCTGGAAGTCCGATGGCATCGATTTGAGCAATGTGCTCATGCAGCCGGGCCCGATTCCGGGAACCATCCTGCACAAGACGATCGATCAGAACCACGAGCTCGACAAGGCGCTCGACAACAAGCTCATCGAGCTTGCGCAGCCCGCCCTTGAGAAGAAGGAGCCCGTGCGCATCGAGATGCCGATTCGCAACGTGAACCGTACGCTCGGCACCATGGTCGGCTACGAGATCACCAGGCGTTACGGCGAGGAAGGATTGCCGGACGACACCATCGACATGACCTTCCACGGTGCCGGCGGCCAGTCCATCGGCGCGTTCATCCCGCGCGGCGAGACCATCCGCGTGTACGGCGAGGTCAACGACTACGCGGCCAAGGGTCTGTCCGGCGGTCGCATGGTCGTGCGCCCTGAGGCCGGCATCACCTTCGACCCGCACACGAACGTGATCGCGGGCAACGTCACCGGTTTCGGCGCGACATCCGGCCAGATGTTCGTGGCCGGACGCGCCGGCGAACGCTTCGCGGTGCGTAACGGCGGCGCCACCTTCGTGGTGGAGGGCGTCGGCGACCACGGCTGCGAATACATGACCGGCGGCACCGTCGTAATCCTCGGCTCCACCGGACGCAACCTCGGCGCAGGCTTCTCAGGCGGCAACGTGTACGTGCTCGATCTCGACATGAAGCAGGTCAACCCCGCCGCGGCGGTCAACGGCTCCCTGCTGTTCGAACCGCTCGACGGCAACACGAGCGAACTGGTGCACGATCTCGTCAAGCAGCACGCCGAAGAGACCGGTTCCGAATTCGCGGCGTCCCTGCTCTCCGATTGGGAGAACACCGCCAAACGATTCACCCACATCGTTCCGAAGACGTTCCTCGCCATGCAGAAGGCGATGAGGGACGCCAAGGAAAACAACATCGATTTCAACACGCCCGGCGTCTGGGAACAGGTGTACGAGCAGGTTATGGAAGGAGCGCGCTGACATGGGAGATCCTCGTGGATTCCTGAAGGTCCGTACCCGTCGCGAACTGGCTGAACGCCCCGTCGAGGAGCGAATCAAGGATTGGTTCGACGTCCACGCCGAATCCGGCCTGCAGCCGTGGACCACCGAGCAGGCGGCACGCTGCATGGATTGCGGCACCCCGTTCTGCATGACCGGATGTCCTCTGGGCAACATCATCCCCGAGTTCAATGATCTGGTCCGTCAGGAGAAGTGGGAGGATGCGTACAACCGTCTGTCCGAAACCAACAACTTCCCCGAAGTGACCGGACGCATCTGCCCGGCGTTGTGCGAGGCCGCCTGCGTGCTCGGCATCCACCAGCCGCCGACGATGATCAAGAACGACGAATGCACGATCATTGACCAGGCTTGGGACTTGGATTACGTCAAGCCGCTGCCACCGCAGCGTCTGACCGACCAGACCGTCGCCGTGGTCGGTTCCGGCCCGTCCGGATTGGCCTGCGCGCAGCAGCTCACCCGCGCCGGACACACCGTCGTCGTGTACGAGCGCGACGACGCCATCGGCGGTCTGATGCGCTACGGCATCCCGAACTTCAAACTCGACAAGCGTCTGCTCGACCGCCGTGTGAAGCAGATGGAGGCCGAAGGCACCGTGTTCCGCACCGGCATCGAAATCGGCAAGGACATCTCCTGGGATGATCTGCGCTCCCGCTATGACGCGGTGGTCGTGGCCATCGGCTCCACCGTGCCTCGCGACATGAAGATTCCGGGACGCGAGCTCAAAGGCATCCACTTCGCCATGGAGTTCCTGCCGGACGCCACCCGCCGCGTATACGGTGTCAAGCCTGTCCACGACATCACCGCCAAAGACAAGCACGTCGTGATCATCGGCGGCGGCGACACCGGTTCCGACTGCCTGGGCACGTCCATCCGCCAGGGCGCGAAGGACGTCACCGTGCTGCAGATCATGCCGAAGGAACCGTCCGAGCGTCCGGCAAACCAGCCGTGGCCGACCTTCGCCCGCCTGTATCAGGAGACCTCCTCCATGGAGGAAGGTTTCGAGACGCAGCGCGCCGAGTACGTGTACAGCACCGATTCGGTGAACTTCGTGGGCACCGAAGAGGAGCAGTCCAAGGTGAAGGTGGAGAACTCCACCGCCACCGAGGGCTTCGTGGCCGATGAGAACGGCCACGTCACCGGTCTGAAGGTCGTGAACGTCGCTCCGGGCGAAAACGGACCGTTCACCCGTCAGCCTGGCACCGAACGCGTCATTCCCGCCGATCTGGTGCTCATCTCCGTGGGCTTCCTGCACCCCGACACCACGACGCTGGTCGACCAGCTGCCCGTCGACCTCGATGGCCGCGGCAACGTGGCGCGCAACGACAAGTTCGCCACGTCCCAGGACGGCGTCTTCGCCTGCGGCGATGCCGGACGTGGCCAGAGCCTCGTGGTGTGGGCCATCTCCGAAGGCCGCTCCTGCGCGGCCGCGGTGGACGAATACCTTACCGGCTCCACCGAGCTGCCGGCGCCGATCGTCGCCTCCAAGAGGCCGATGATGCTGCCGCGCTGAGCGCGCGAAGGGCGTTGACGAACGAAACGGGGAGCCCGGACCACACGCAATGTGGTCCGGGCTCCCCGTTTTTCGCCGAACATGCGGTAAAGTGTCGTTCAGCACATGTAACAAAGGAGTGATCCAATGCCGAATCGCGCAGAACGTCGAGCGCAAGCCAAAAACAACCGCAAGGGAGTGCCGCAGCAGTACGACCAGACCCATGGCCGCGGCCGTTCCGGCATGCTGGACGAGTACCAGCTGCAGGAGAAATCCCGCCGTCTGCAGGACGGTACCGACGGTCCATGGAAGCCAAGCGGCAGCACCGACAAGGCTGTCGACGCCGCGGAGAATCTGTTGAACACCAATCCCGATTACCGCAACCCCAAAATGTTCAAGGCTCCGCATTCCGCACGCCAGTGGTTCCGCGTCGCCAGCTGGGTGCTGATCGCGGTGTCGGCGATCGCCTTCTTCGTGGTCATGTGGCTGCCATCGCATCCGATGTGGCTCATCGCCACGGTCTCCGTGGTCTTCGCGGTCGGCGTGCTGAGCCTGTTCTTCACCGCGGGCAATCCGAAGCACAACCCGAACCTCGACCAAAACGGCACCGCCGTCTGACACGGCGGAATCCGCGTCATCGTATATTTGTACGGTCGCGCGGATGGATTGTATAACCGCGGCGACGCGTGGGCATACAGGGCGAACGCACGATTGTCGTGACACGGACACGGCAATCGTGCGTTTTGCTTGGCGGTTGCCTTACAGTGGAGAAGGAACGATTACCCGACTCGAAGAGGAGAGCACAGATATGAAAGTTGACATCCTTTCCCGCGAATACCCGCCGAAGGTGTACGGCGGCGCAGGCGTGCACGCGGAGGAGCTTTCCAAGGTTTTGGCGGAGCGCGTCGATGTGACGGTACGCGCGTTCGACGGGCCGAGATCCGCCGACGAGGTTCCCGCCATCCCCGGCAAGGATCCGAAGGGCTCCCTCAAGGTCGTCGGATACGACGTTCCCAAGGAGCTGGATGACGCCAACACCGCGCTGAAGACGTTCGGCGTGGATCTGCAGATCGCCAACGACGTCGATGCCGACATCGTCCACGCCCACACCTGGTACGCGTGCCTCGCCGGCTATCTCGCGAAGATGCTGCACGGCACCCCGCTGGTCATCACCGCGCATTCGCTCGAACCGTTCCGCCCATGGAAGCGCGAACAGCTGGGAGGCGGATACAATCTGAGCTCATGGGCCGAAAAGGACGCCTATGAGCATGCCGACCGCGTCATCGCGGTTTCCGCGGGCATGCGCAAGGACATCCTCACCGCCTATCCGAATCTCGACCCCGACAAAGTGGTCGTCGTGCACAACGGCATCACCATGAGCGAGTTCGAGACACCCGCCGCCGATGACCCCGGTTGGCAGGTGTTCGAACGCTACCATATCGACCGCAGCAAGCCGACGCTGCTGTTCGTCGGACGCATCACCAGACAGAAGGGACTGCCGTATCTGCTCAAGGCGCTGCATTTCGTCGATCCGTCCATCCAGGTCGTGCTGTGCGCGGGAGCGCCGGACACTCCGGAGATCATGGAGGAGGTCAAGAACGCCTTCGCCAGGCTGGACGAGGAACGTGGAAACATCATCTGGATCGAGGAGATGCTGCCGAAGCCGGAACTGAACGCCTTGGAACATGGCTGCGACGCGTTCATCTGCCCGTCCATCTACGAGCCGCTCGGCATCGTGAACCTTGAGGCGATGGCCTGCGGACTGCCGGTGGTGGCCTCCGCGACCGGCGGCATTCCGGAGGTCGTAGTGGACGGCGAAACCGGATATCTGGTGCGCTTCGACCAGTTGCACGACGGCACCGGCACGCCGACCAACCCCGACAAATTCGTGCACGACATGGCGGACGCCATCAACCGCATCATGGCGGACCCGCAGAAGGCGAAGCGGATGGGACAGGCCGGCTACGAGCGGGCGCGCGACCGCTTCAGCTGGGAATCCATCGCGGACAAGACCGTCAAGGTCTACGAGGACGTGCTCGCCGAACGGAACCAGTGATTCCGGGCAAAGACGCGCGAAGGCTCGCGGAGCCGATGGAGCGGCCGGCCGTCTCCCAGCGGGGCATTATCCTGATGGAAGACGGCCGGCCGCCGTTATGGGATGGTCGTTATAAGGAATGAGGAACAATGGTTGATTCGGATGTGGCATTGAAACTGGACGGCGTGGAATTCCGCCGCCGCAAGCGCGTGATTCTCACCAAGGTGAATCTGGAAATCAGAAAAGGCGAGAAATGGGTGCTGTTCGGACCCAACGGCATCGGCAAATCCAGTCTGGTGAAAATGATGAGCACCCGGGGCTTTCCGTCGGAAGGCACGGTCGACATTCTCGGCAACCGTCTGGGCAAGGTCAACGTGTTCTCCTACCGCAACCGCATCGGATTGAGCTCCGCGGAACTCGGCCGCGCGTTCCCGCCCGAGGAGGATCCGCTCGATGCGATCGTGACGGCGCTGAAGGCGGTCACCGGCCGTTGGCGCGACACCTACACCGCCGAGGAATACGGTCGCGCACGTGCGCTGATGCGCGAGTTCGGCATCGAATACCTCGAGGGCAAGATGATGTTCAAGCTTTCCGAGGGTGAGCGCACGCGTGTGCTCATCTGCCGGGCGCTGATGGCCGACCCCGATCTGCTGATCCTCGACGAGCCGACCACCGGTCTGGATCTCGGCGGCCGTGAGATCGCCCTGCGCGCGTTGAGCCGTGTCGGCGCGGAACAGTCCGACCGGGCGGTGCTGCTGGTGACGCATCGTCTGGAGGAGATTCCCCAAGGCTTCGACCATGTGGCGATCATGGGACGCATCACCGGCAACGAGGCGGACGCCTATGCCGACAACGTCGCCGGAAACGATCCGGCGCCGGGTACGGTCATCTACACGGGCGATCTGGAGCACGGCTTCACCTCCGAGCGATTGAGCCGGGTGTTCGGCCTGGACCTCAAGGTCACGCATGCGAACGGTCGATGGAACGCGTATGCGGTATGACGTCCGGACGTTCGTGCGCTAGCATGGACGGGTCGCGTACGGGCGGCATCCGCAATCACAGGCAGAAGGAGCGTATGGCATGCGTCGAGGACCGTTGAAGGCCGGCGAAAAAGTGCAGTTCACGGACCGAAGGTCCAACAAGATCACCGATCAGCTGGTGCCGGGCGGCGTCACCCAGACCTCGCACGGCATCATTCTGCATGATGACGTCATCGGCATGGTGGAGGGCTCCGTGGTCGTGACGGTCAGCGCGAAGCGCGAGACCCAGATGAACCATGAGCATCCCGAACGCGACGCCGGCAAGCCATGGAAAGGCACGCGCGCCATCGGCGGCTGGCAATTCGCGGTGATGCGTCCGCGTCTGGCGGATTATGTGCTGTCCATGCCTCGAGGCGCGCAGATCATGTATCCGAAGGACATCGCGCAGGTGATTCAGCTTGGCGACATCCGTTCGGGCATGAACGTGCTGGAATCCGGCGCGGGTTCCGGTGCGATGAGCCTGAATCTGCTGGATGCGGTGGGGGAGGACGGCCATCTCACCACCATCGAGATGCGTTCCGAATTCGCCCGTGTCGCCGAAGGCAACGCCACGGTGTACTTCGGTGGGCGTCCGGCATGGTGGGATCTGAGGACCGGCGATTTCGATTCGGTCGCGGCCACGCTGCCGGAGCACTCGTTCGACCGCATCATGCTTGACATGCTCGATCCCTGGAACCGGTTGGAACAGGCGTACCGGGTGATCGCGCCCGGCGGCGTGCTCGTCGCGTACGTGACCACCACCACGCAGCTGGGCCGCATGGCCGAGGCGTTGCGCGAGGCGGGATCCTGGACCGAGCCGGACATCCAGGAGACATTGGAGCGCAATTGGAAGGCGCAGGGGCTGGCGATTCGCCCCGACCACCAGATGATCGGCCATACCGGCTTCCTGATGGTCACGCGCGCGATGGCCCCTGGATTCCGGGCGTTGCGCAAACGTGATCGCGCCACGAAGGACACGACCACCGACATCGATTCGCTGACCCCCGAGGAACGCGCGGAACAGTTGGAGGATCTCGAATTGCGTGACATCTCCGACCGCAAACTGCGCAAGGTGCTGCGCGACCTCGACGCGCAGGTGCATGCAATCGGCGAGTGATGCGCGTTTCCATGTGAAAATCTGACACAATGGAGGAAACGCGCATGCGTGCCATGCATGCGATCGACTAATCAAGGATGTGTCATCGACTATGGGAACGAGCCTGAAGAAAGTCGCCAAGAAGGCCAAGGACTACAAGTACGTGCTGCTGGTGATGCGCCATGCCAAGGCCGAACCATTCGGTGACGGCGGCGACGCCGGCCGTGTGCTGACCGACAAGGGCCGCAAGCAGGCGAAGGCCGTGGCGAAGGGTCTGGCCGCGCACAAGCTGGTGCCCACCCGCATCGCATGCTCCGCGGCCACCCGCGCGCGCCAGACCTGCGACCGCATGCTCAAGGTGTTTGGCGATGACCCGAAGGTCGACTACCACCAGAGCCTGTACGAGGGTGGCGTGCAGGCGGTGTTCGACGAGCTCGCCCAGACCAAGGAGAAGCACCGTGAGCTGCTGGTGCTTGGCCATGAGCCGACGGTGTCGATCGCATGCCAGTGGATGGCCAGCTCCGAATCCGATCCAACGTTGCTGGACATGCTCAACTTGGGCATGTCCCCGGCGTCCATCGCGGTGTTCGGCGCGAATGAGCCGTTCGACAAGTGGCAATTGCATGGCGGCGAGCTGATCGCGTTGCTCACCGCCAAGGATTTCGACTGATCGGCTGGTCGATCGGCTATTCGGCGTCGATTCCGCGGAACAGGTTCACCATTTCGATCGCGTTCAACGCGCAGTCGTAGCCTTTGTTGCCGGCTTTCGTTCCGGCCCGCTCGATGGCCTGCTCGATGTTCTCCGTCGTCAGCACGCCGAACAGGACGGGTGTGCCGGTCTCCAGCGATGTCGCGGCGATTCCTTTCGAGACCTCGTTGCATACGTAGTCGTAATGGCTGGTGGATCCGCGAATCACGGCGCCCAGACAGATCACCGCGTCGTATCGGTCGTCTTTCGCCATCCTGGATGCGACCAGCGGGATTTCGAACGCACCGGGGACCCACGCCACGTGGATGTCGTCTTCCCTCACGCCATGGCGAAGCAGACCGTCTTTGGCTCCGTCGAGCAGCTTTGAAGTGATGAATTCGTTAAATCGCGCCACGACGATGCCTACGGTGATGTCGCGTGCGACGAGGGTGCCTTCATATGTTGTCATGGTTCTTCCTTTCATGATGCCGGATATTGGAATCGTTTGGTTTGCGGATGTACGGATCTGCGTCGGATCGCGGTCGCGCCGATTGCGTTCGGTGCGTGGCATGGCAGGCGCGGATCATGTCAATCCAGCAGATGTCCCATACGGCGTCGTTTCGTCTCCAGATAGAACGCGTCGTGGTCGGTCTCCGGCATTTGGATTGGGACGCGTTGCGAGATTTCCAGTCCGAATGCCGATAGCTGGCGCATTTTGTCGGGATTGTTCGTCAGCAGACGCACGCTTCTGACGCCCAGATCCCTGAGCATCTGAGCCGCGAGGAAGTATTCGCGTTCGTCGTCGCGGAATCCCAAGGCGAGATTGGCGTCCACGGTGTCGAGTCCTTGTTCCTGGAGCCTGTAGGCGCGCAGTTTGTTGATCAGTCCGATGCCGCGTCCCTCCTGCCGCATATACAGCAGGATTCCGCGGCCTTCCTGTTCGATGCGTTTCATCGCCGCGGCCAGTTGTTGCCCGCAATCGCATCGGAGGGAACCGAAGACGTCTCCCGTCAGGCATTCGGAATGGATTCGGCACGGCACATCCCGACCGTCTTCGATGTTGCCCTTCACCAAGGCGACATGGTGTTCGCCGTCCAGTCGGCTGACGAACCCATGCATGGTGAATGTTCCATATGCGGTGGGCAGGCTTGCCGTCGCCGCGCGGTCGATGAGTCTGTCATGGCGTTTGCGGTATTCCCGCAGGTCGTGGATGTTGACGAACGTGAGATGGAAGCGCTCGGCAAGCCGGGCGAGTTCCGTCGCGCGCATCATCGTGCCGTCGTCGTTCATGATTTCGCAGCACAGTCCGCATTCCCGCAGTCCGGCCAGACGGCACAGGTCGACGGTCGCCTCGGTGTGTCCGGCGCGTTCCAACACGCCGTTGCCTTTCGCCACGAGCGGGAACATGTGACCGGGCCTTCGGAAATCGGCCGCCGTCGCGTTCGCGTCCACGCTTGCCTTGGCCGTGGCCGAACGGTCGGCCGCGGAGATTCCCGTCGATGTGGAGACATGGTCGATGGAAACCGTGAACGCCGTTTCGTGATTGTCGGTGTTGTTCCGCGTCATCGGTGTGAGTTCCAGCCCGTCGGCGATGGTTTTGGACATCGGCATGCAGATGAGTCCCTTGCCGTGTGACGCCATGAAATTGATGTTCTCCGGTGTCGCGTGTTCCGCCGCGCAGATGAAGTCGCCCTCGTTCTCGCGGTCCGGATCGTCCGCCACCACGATGATCTTGCCGTGCCGCAGGTCATCGAGCGCCTTGTCGATGGTGTTGAATCGCATGTGTCCTCGTTTCTTTTAAAAGCCGTATCGCGCCAATAGATCCTTGGTGATGTGGCTTTGACTGCTGGATTGGTTGGATTGGGTTTGCCGATTGGTTTGCGTGGAATATGGGGAGCGGCCGGATTGGAGGATTTTCTCGACGTATTTGCCGATGATGTCCGTTTCCAGATTGACTTGGTCGCCCTCATGCCTGCCATGCAGGCTGGTCCGGGCAAGAGTGTGGGGGATCACGGACACCGCGAAGCCGTTCCGGCTCACCGCGGCCACCGTCAGACTGATTCCGTTCACGGCGATGGAGCCTTTCTCGACGATGCCGCGCATGGTCTCGCGAGGGGCCTGGATGGTGTACCAGATCGCATTGCCGTCCCTGCGTATGTCGGTGATGGTGCCGACGCCGTCCACATGGCCCGTCACGATATGCCCTCCGAACCGTCCGTCCGTGCGCATGGCGCGTTCCAGATTGACGTCGCTTCCGGCACGGAGTCGCGACAACGTCGAACGGTTGATGGTCTCGTGCATCACATCCGCGCGGAATCCGTCCCGTTCCACTCGCGTCACGGTCAGGCAGACGCCGTCCACCGCGATGCTGTCGCCGACGTCCGTCCGTTCCAGCGTCTTCCGCGCCTGAATGTCGTAGACGGCGCAATGGTGTCCGTTCGTGACGCGCCTCACCGTTCCGGTTTCCTCGATGATTCCGGTGAACATGGGTATTCGACCTCGCTTTCCATAAGCAGATCCTCGCCGAGCCGAAGCAGACGGCTGTTTTTCAAAAAGAACGCGGACTCGGGCGAGGAAACGCCCAGCCCCTCGATGGGCGACTTCGCGCCACTGCCGCCGAACAGTTTCGGCGCCACATAGGTCTGCACCTGCTGGACGATGCCGTTGCGCAAGGCCGACCAGTTCAACGTGCCGCCCCCTTCCAGAAGCACGCTGTCGACGCGCTCGGCGCCCAAACGTTCCATAAGCTCGACGAGGTCCACATGGCCGTCGCGTTCCGGCAGGACGAGGATCCGGCATCCGGCCATGTGATACGGCTCCTGTCGTCCGGCATCGCGGCAACAGGTTGCCAAGACCGTGGGCGTCCGCCTCGCGGTCGTGACGACCGTCGATCCCAACGGAGTGCGCAGATGGGTGTCGCAGATGATCCGAATCGGATCATGCCCGCCTTCGAGATGACAGGTGAGGGACGGATCATCCGTCAAGACCGTGCCGACACCGACCATGATTGCGCCGTACCGATCCCGGAACCGTTGCACATGCCTCCGGGCCTCCTCCCCGGTGATCCACCGTGACGAACCGGTGCGGGTGGCTATCCTGCCATCCATGGTCATGGCATATTTCATCGTCACGAACGGACGCCCCGTCGTGATGAAACGCAGGAACACGTTGTTCAGATGATCGCACTCGTCACGAAGCACGTTCTCAACGACATCGACACCATGGCCGCGCAGCATCGAGATTCCCCTCCCCGCGACCAAAGGATTGGGATCGGCCGAACCGACGACCACACGGCTGATGCCGGAACCGAGAATGGCGTCGACGCACGGCGGCTGCCTGCCATAATGACAACACGGCTCCAACGTCACATACATCGTGGCCCCCACGGGATCGGCCACGCAATCAGCCAAGGCTTCACGCTCCGCATGAAGCATCCCATACCGTCTATGCCAACCCCGACCAATGACGACACCGTCCTTGACGATCACGGAACCCACCATCGGATTGGGCGAGACGCATCCCCAACCCCGCTCCGCCAGCCGCAACGCCAGCCGCATATAATCCTCATCGTCCATGGCAACCTCCCTGAATGACCGTCCCCAGGGAGCATGGAACACGCGGGCCGATACGCCCACGAAAACAAAAACCCCGAAACGCTCACGCGTTTCAGGGCAACACAATCGCAAACAGGAAAACGCGAACACAACGCACGCGTCAACCCGTCCATCCATCTTCTTCCATCCAGACTATACTGTCGGCCTCGGAATCTCACCGAATCATGCCTTACGGCTCGCGGGCTATACCGCCGGTAGGGAATCACACCCCGCCCTGAAGATCTTCTGTTATGACGATGCCACGAACTATACACCGCAGCATGACAGACCCGCCGGCATTCCACCATCGACGAAACCGGCACGAACCCCTCGCCGCAACGAACAATCCAGGCGAAAACACCCGGCATTCCAACGAACCGACGACAACCACGACATCAACGACCATCCGGCAACACGCGGAAAACGGATTCGGCATCCTCAACGGGAACCTCCCGCGTCGCCACACAATCGACACGACTCCAACGCGGCCCCTCGCCAAGACGCGCACACAACGCGGACACCCGATCCACCGGACCCTGCGCCTCCACCTCGACATCACCGTCACGCAGATTGCGTACCCAACCGGTCAACCCCAAACCATGCGCCACGGTCACCGTGAAATACCGGAAACCAACACCCTGCACCAAACCGGAAACAACGGCATGAACGCGAACAACCCCAGACGACACCACACATACCCCCAACATCACAAACAACACGCGCGATCCCGCCAACCAACAAACGGCCGATCCAAGGAACCAAACACAAAACCCATCATAGACGGGCGCAGGCAAACCCCATCCGAAACCACGCCAAAACCAAAATCGAACAAATGTTCGACATGTGACGCGCGAGCAAACAAACCAAAACCGCGCTCGCAAACACCCCGACGACACACGCCGGCAACGGCACCACGGACGCGACGCGAAACAGCAGACGAACAGCATGCCCGGACGGGCGAACACCAAAAACCGACAGAACGAACAATCCACGGCGCCGAAACGCGACGGCGCTCGCGGTTGGTGCGAAGACCGTCAAAACATATTCGAACATATGTTCTAGTACTTGAAGATTGCGGGGGTCGGGCTCCGTCGGAAGAGGGGGAGTCGGTTGCATAGGATGTTATAAGGGGCAATCGGGCATACTCTGTATCGGAATGGGCATGTACCCAGTGACGGGCAATCCGATTCCGCGAGCTCGTGATACGGTGAAGCTCAACCTGCATGCCTTCATGGCGGCCGACGACGGATCGTGCCGGCCGAAGGACCTTCGGATTCTCTTCCCCCACGGCCGAGTGCGAGAGCGGGTTCGACTCCCGCCGGAGGCGCTCCGTAAAAACGAAGAAGCCCGGAATCGTCTTCCGGGCTTTCCGCCTATTCGGTCTTCTTGTGCTTGCGTGGCCTGCCGCCGCCGACGCCTCGACCGGGACGCTTCGCGTTCCACTCGTCGATGGTCGATGGGAGCCAGCCGCGAGTACGGCCGATGCGCACATCGGGTTCCGGCAGCTTCAGATTGAGCAGTCCGCCCGGAGTGATTCCGAGGCGTTCGGCCACCTGCTTGACGCCGAGATACTCAGTCGTCATCGTCGTCTCCTTTCAAGTTGACCAGCGAGAGCAGTCCGGCG
>ERZ808242.38-NODE-38-length-96185-cov-16.935629_pt1 | contig 96185 bp, 66 predicted proteins | sample MGYA00521244_ERZ808242 | MGnify/ENA primary metagenome ERZ808242 (study PRJEB31516, sample SAMN03275573) | gut metagenome | biome: mammalia-associated habitat; material: feces | host: Papio cynocephalus | place: Kenya | collected 2012-07-27 ... | reverse complement strand
ATCGCGTATTTCGGCCAAAATATTTTGAAGTTGAAAATAACGCCTGTTTTTTTATATACATTGTCCGCTTTCTTCAACATAACCCATCGTGACTGTTCAGACGGCAATCTCAGTTTCAAACGACAATATAGGCCAAGCTCATGGGGTCGCTTCGCACGACCCACGCGTAGGTTGCCTTACTGGTTCGGGCCGTTCTGGAGCAACCGCACCATCTCCCGGGCAGCCTTGTCGGGTGCCACGTCATGTCCCAGCGCTTGCCTGACGAACCTATAATCGTCGAGCATCCGCTCGCGACCCACGCCATCAGGCAACAGCTTGGAGAGTTCCTCACGGATGATGTCGACCCGGAAACGGTCGGCAAACAACTCCTGCACGACCTCCCTGTCGGCAATAAGGTTGACCAGGGAGATAAACTTGCACTGGAGGATATGGTTGAAGGCAAAGCGCATGAGACGAGGCAGCGGTGTCTTGTAGCACACCACCTGCGGCACATCGAAGAGCGCCGTCTCAAGTGTTGCCGTGCCACTGGTGACCAGCGCCGCCACGGAGTGGGCCAGCAATGCATAGGTCTCGTCCGTCACCATGGTCACGGGTTGGCCCGCCACGAAGGGGGCATAATAGTCGTGGTCTATGCCGGGCGCGCCCGCCACGACCAACTGGTGACCTCCAGTGACCGTCTGGGCCGACGGCGCGCCATCCGGCCTTTCGGCAGCAAAGGGGCGGGCGGCGGCAATCATCGATGGTAAGTTGTCCTTGATTTCCTGTTTCCTACTGCCCGCCAACAGGGCAATGATGGGCCGCTGCGGGTCGAGCTGATGGCGCTGGCAAAACGTCGTGCGGCTCTCGCCGTAAGTGGCGCGGAAGCCATCCACCTCCTCAACGGTCGGATTGCCCACATAGTGAATCTTGAAATGGTGCTTCCCTTCAAAGAAAGGAACCTCAAACGGCAGGATGGAGAAAAGCTCCGTCACGTCACGCTTGATGCGCTTGATACGCCATTCTTTCCATGCCCATATCTTGGGCGAGATGTAATAGTAGACCGGAATGTGCGTCTTGGCACGCACAAACTTGGCTATGTCGAGGTTGAAGCCCGGATAGTCCACGAGGATGACCACATCGGGGTGCCACGCCACAATGTCGCGCTTGCACATGGCCATATTGGCAAAGATGGTGCGCAGATGGAGCAACACCGGCACGAAGCCCATGTAGGCCAAATCCTTATAGTGGCGCACCCGATGGCCGCCCTCGGCCGTCATCAGGTCGCCGCCAAAGAACCTAAACTCCGCCTGGCTGTCCTCACGCCGCAGTGAACGCATGAGCCGCGAAGCATGGAGGTCGCCCGACGCTTCGCCCACAATCAGATAGTATCTCATGGCCTGTTGTTTTTCAAGAAAAATCAAGCGATTTTCATTCGTAGGCCTTCTTGAGCTCATCCACGAACTCATAGGCCGTCACATCAATCTTGGTGGGCGTGATGGCCACGTAGCCCTGCTCCAGGGCCCACTGGTCGGTGCCCTCCGCGCCCGGCTCGTCATTGCGATACTCGCCCACCACCCAGTAATAGTCGTAGCCACGGGGATGGCGCTCCTTCACTATCTCGTTTATCCAGCTGCCATTGGTCATCCGGCACACGCGTATACCCCTGAATTCCTGCTCGGCGGGGAAGTTGACATTGAGGCAAATGCCCTGGGGAAGCCCGTCACGCAGCACATCCGCGACAATACGGCGGACATACGGACGCAGGGGCTCCAGGTTGGCATGCTCATCATAGTAGCAACTGGAGAACGCCACGGATGGAATGCGCTTCATGCAGCCTTCCTTGGCCACGCCCATCGTCCCACTGTAATGATTATTCACAGATGAGTTGTCTCCGTGATTGATACCGCTGAGAATCAGTGCGGGACGACGGTCGCGACACAATTGGTCAAGGGCTATCTTCACACAGTCGACAGGCGTCCCGGTGCACGAATAGACTGTCGCCGGGTCCAGGTTGTGGCGCGGCTTCAGCCGCAAGTAGTTCTCGGCCGAAAAGGCACAGGAATAACCTGAACGCGCACTCTCGGGGGCACACACCAGCACATCAGCCAAATCGCTGACAAAATCCACGAGCTTGCGTATGCCGGGGGAGTGATATCCGTCATCGTTGGATATCAGTATCAAGGGTCTTTCTTTTTCCATTTCATAAAAAGTTTTGCATTGCAAAAGTACGAAAAAACCTTTAATTATCTTCTTTTTCCTACAAAATATGTATCTTTGCATTCAAAACCTTGTGGCAACAGGGTTTACCCCCTCGTAAAAAGATAAAGACATTCGGAAATGGCAAAAATCATTGCTTTAGCTAACCAAAAAGGCGGTGTGGGCAAGACGACCACCACCATCAACCTGGCCGCGTCACTGGCCACGCTCGAGAAGAAGGTGCTCGTTGTCGACGCTGACCCGCAGGCCAACGCCTCCAGCGGATTGGGAGTGGACATCAGTGAGGTGGACTGCTCGCTATACGAGTGCATCATCGACCACGCTGACGTGCGCGACGCCATCTACACCACCGACATCGACGGACTGGACATCATCCCCAGCCACATCGACCTGGTGGGCGCGGAGATCGAGATGCTCAACCTCGACAACCGAGAGAAGGTCATCAAGAAAATCCTGGAGCCGCTAAAAACGGAATACGACTACATACTCATCGACTGCTCACCATCGTTGGGCCTCATCACCGTCAACTCCCTGACTGCAGCCGATTCGGTCATCATCCCTGTGCAATGCGAATACTTTGCCCTGGAAGGCATCAGCAAACTGCTCAACACCATCAAGATCATCAAGAGCAAGCTCAACCCGAAACTGGAAATCGAAGGGTTCCTGCTGACCATGTACGACAGTCGCCTCCGACTGGCCAACCAGATTTACGACGAGGTGAAACGACATTTCCAGGAGCTGGTCTTCAAGACCGTCATCCAGCGCAACGTGAAGCTCTCCGAGAGCCCCAGCCACGGACTCCCCGTCATCCTCTACGACGCCGACTCCACAGGAGCCAAGAACCACCTGGCGCTGGCCAAGGAAATCATCAGCCACGAACAATAAGAAACCTCACATGACAGTAAAAAAGAAATACAACGCGCTGGGCCGAGGTCTCGACGCACTGCTCTCTACAGAGTCGGTGCGCACCGCAGGCTCATCCACCATCAACGAGATACCGCTCGACCAGATTGAGCCCAACGCCGACCAGCCGCGCAGTCTCTTCGATGAGGAGGCACTCAAGGAACTGGCGCTCAGCATACACGAGATCGGCATCATACAGCCCATCACGCTCCGCCAGATAGCCGAGAACCGCTTCCAGATCATTGCCGGAGAGCGACGCTGGAGGGCTTCGCAGATGGCCGGACTGAAGACCATACCGGCCTACATCCGCACCATCAATGACGAGAACGTCATGGAAATGGCACTTGTGGAGAACATACAGCGCGAGGATCTCAACGCCATCGAAATAGCGCTGGCCTATGAGCACTTGCTCGAACAGACGGGCATGACGCAGGAGAAGGTGTCGGAGCGTGTAGGCAAGAGCCGCACGGCCATCGCCAACTACCTCCGACTGCTGAAGCTCCCGGCTCAAGTGCAGATGGCCCTGCAAAAGAAGGAAATCGACATGGGACATGCGCGTGCCCTCCTCGCCCTCGACAGTCCGTCACTGCAGCTCAAGGTCTTCAAGGAGATCCTGAAGAACGGATGGTCCGTGCGCAAGGTGGAGGAGATAGCCCAACACCTCAAAAACGGTGAAGACATTGAGGAAGGCAAGAAGAAGATTGTTGCCAAACCGCAACTTCCCGAGGAGTTCAACCAGCTGAAGGACCGCCTCTCGTCTTTCCTCCAGACCAAAGTGCAAATGACCTGTTCCAGCAAGGGAAAGGGAAAAATCAGCATCCCCTTCAACAACGCAGATGAACTGGAGCGCATCATGATGATCTTCGACCAAATCAAGCAGCAATAGGTGAAACGTCTCAAGACCATAACAACGTTGGCCGCGATGGCCACCGCCCTGCTCATGGGCGCCCAGCCCGCTCGCGCCCAGGCCGACAGCCTACGCCTCAACGGCGACAGCCTGTTGGCACAAGACAGCCTGCTGGTGCAAGACAACCTGCTGGCGCAAGACAGCGTGTCGCTCGCCGTTGCCGACAGCGTGTCACGACGTCACAAGCGCGACTGGAACACATGGCACCCCACACCCAAACGGGCCTTGTGGCTGGCCCTTGTCCTTCCGGGCGCAGGACAAATCTACAACCGCAAATACTGGAAGTTGCCCATCATCTACGGAGGTTTTGTGGGATGCGCCTATGCCATGCGCTGGAACAACATGATGTATCGCGACTATAGCCAGGCTTATCTTGACATCATGGACGATGACCCGACGACCAACAGCTTCAACCAGTTTCTGCACCTCGGAAGCCAGATCACCGAAGCCAACAAGGCCCGCTGGCAGGAGATTTTCCGTAAGCGCAAGGACCGTTACCGCCGCTGGCGTGACATGAGCTTCTTTGTCATGGTGGGCGTCTACGCACTCTCCGTTGTCGACGCCTACGTCGACGCCTCGCTCTCCGAGTTCGACATATCGCCCGATCTCAGCCTCAACATAGCACCCGCGGTGTTCAACGCCAACCCCGCACAGGGCTCTTTCGGCAACGCGGCCATCGGCCTGCAGTGCAGCCTCGTCTTCTGAGGGTACGCCATCTGCCATCCCAATGAGACTCCGAAGGAATGAAGGGCAACGGCAAGCAGAAAAGAAAAAAAAACAAAACAAGATACCCCCCCCACATGTGGAGGACACACACATAAAAGGAAAACATAGTGAAAAAGATATCATTCTGGGCAGTCCTGCTGATGATGGGTTGCGCCACCCCCACCCTCGCACAGACCAACGAGGAGGAGACGGTGACCATCACCAATTACCAGGGCAAGAAAGAGAGCATCGAGCTACCAGCCTCCATGACTCAGGAGCTCGACAGCCTCATGAACCTTTACAACGCCAAGACCTACCTCAAGGCCGACGACGACTGCAACCTGCCTGACGTCAATCCGGTCTACGACGAGCAGGTCTACAAGGACAGGTTGGCACAACTGCCCACCGTCATTGAGATGCCCTACAACGACATCGTGCAGAAGTTCATCGACCGATACAGCAGCGACCTGCGCCGCAAGGTGGCCTACATGCTGGGTGCGCAAAACTTCTACATGCCGGTCTTCGAGGAAGCGCTCGAAGCCTACGACCTGCCGCTGGAGCTCAAGTATCTGCCAGTCATCGAATCGGGTCTGAACCCCAAGGCCACGTCACGCGCCAAGGCCGTGGGCTTGTGGCAGTTTATGCTGCCCACCGCCAAACGCTACGGACTGACCATCAACTCGCTCGTCGACGAGCGACGCGACCTCATCAAGTCGTCTTACGCTGCCGCACACTACTTGAGCGACCTCTATAAGATCTTTGGCGACTGGAACCTGGTCATCGCCGCCTACAACTGCGGGCCGGAGAAAATCAACAAGTCCATCCACCGCCTCAAAGGAGAGAAAGACTATTGGAAAATCTACTCCTTGCTGCCGAAGGAGACGCGCGGCTACGTGCCGGCCTTCATAGCCGCCAACTACATCATGAACTATTACTGCGAGCACAACATCTGCCCGCTCACAGCCAGCCTTCCGGCCAAGACCGACACGGTGATGCTCAATCGCGATGTTCACTTCGAGCAGATCGCACATGTCATAGGCATTGACCTCGCACAGCTCGAAGACCTCAACCCGCAATACCGCCGCAACATCGTCAATGGCAGCAGCAAGCCGTCGGCGCTGCGCCTCCCGGTCGAGATGGTCAATACATTCATCGACAACGAAGACTCGGTATACGCCTTCAACCCCAAGACGTATCTCACAAAGCGAAAGGAGGTGGGACCCTCGGACAACGCAACCTACGTGGTGCGCAACAACCAGGTGACACGCATCGAGAACCGCAACAGCGTCTCTGCCAACACCAAGAGTTCGGAGAGTGGCAACGCCATGGCCAACAACACCACGGACAATGAGGCCGCTGACAACAACGCCTCCGTGGCCGAAGAGCAAGAGCGCACCTCTGCCTACCGCAAGAGCAGCTCAAGCCGCAACAACAGCCGCAAAAGCAAGCAGAAACAAAGCAAAAGCAAGAAACGCCCAGCCAAGCAGAAGAGCGTCACCGTCAAGAACGGCGACACCCTGAGCGAAATCGCCGAGCGCAACCACACCACCGTGTCGAAACTGCGCAAGCTCAACGGCATCAAGGGCAACAACATACGAGCCGGCAAGAAAATCAAGGTGAAATAAGCGCCTGCCATCGTGTGGGCTGACATCCCACCAGCCGCATCAAGAGTTTTATCCATCGTCATTTCTTACTTTCCAAAACCTACAGTCATGGATGATCAAGAGCTGAAAAACAAAGAGCGCGAGGCCGCCGACGACAAGATGATCACCGGAGCATTCCATCATCTGCTGGACACATACCTCCATTCGCGGCACCGCAAGAAGGTGGACATCATCACCAAGGCCTTCAACTTCGCACGGCAGGCACACAAGGGCGTGAGACGCCTGTCGGGAGAGCCCTACATCATGCACCCCATCGCCGTGGCGCAGATAGCCTGCGAGGAGATGGGGCTGGGATCAACGAGCATCTGCGCAGCCCTGCTCCACGACGTGGTGGAAGACACAGACTACACGGTCGAAGACCTGCAAAACATCTTCGGGCCCAAGATTGCGCAGATCGTGGACGGCCTGACCAAAATCAGCGGAGGAATCTTTGGAGACCACGCCTCCGCACAGGCCGAGAACTTCAAGAAGCTCCTGCTCACCATGAGCGACGACATCCGCGTCATCCTCATCAAGATATGCGACCGACTGCACAACATGCGGACGCTGGCCTCGCAACCTGCCAACAAGCAGTATAAGATTGCGGGCGAGACACTCTACATCTACGCGCCGCTGGCCAACCGCTTGGGACTCAACAAAATCAAGACCGAGCTGGAGGACTTGAGCTTCCGCTATGAGCACCCGCAGGAGTACGCTGACATACAAAACAAGCTCTCCTTCACCAAGGAACAGCGCGACAAGCTCTTCGAAGACTTCACCGCCCCCATCCGCAAGAAGCTCGACGAGATGGGCATCGTCTACCACATCAAGGCGCGCATCAAGAGCCCCTACTCCATCTGGTGCAAGATGCAGAACAAGCACGTCACCTTCGATGAGATCTACGACATCCTTGCCGTCAGAATCATCTTCAAACCCGATGACAAGAAGGACGAGGTCAACGAGTGCTTCCGCATCTATGTGGCACTCAACCAGATCTACAAGAGCCATCCCGACCGTCTACGTGACTGGGTCAACCATCCCAAGGCCAACGGCTACCAGGCCCTGCACGCCACCATGATGAGCAACCAAGGACAATGGATCGAGGTGCAGATACGCTCTGAGCGCATGGACGAGATAGCCGAGCAGGGATTCGCTGCCCACTGGAAATACAAGGAAGGTGACTTCAAGGAGGACGAGGACGAACTCAACAAGTGGCTCGGAACCATCAAGGAAATTCTCGACGACCCGCAACCCGATGCCATGGATTTCCTCGACTCCATCAAGATGAACCTCTTCTCCTCGGAGATATTCGTCTTCACGCCAAAGGGTGAGGTGAAGACCATGCCAGCCGACTGCACCGTGCTCGACTTCGCCTTCCAGATCCACACCTTCCTCGGAAGCCACTGCATCGGAGCCAAGGTCAACCACAAGCTGGTGCCCATGAGCCACAAGCTCAAGAGCGGAGACCAGGTGGAAGTGCTCACTTCCAACTCGCAACACGTCAAACCCGACTGGATCAACTTTGTCTCCACGGCCAAGGCCAAGGGAAAGATACAGGCCATCCTGCGCCGCGAGAACCGTGAGGCGCAAAAGAAGGGCGAGGACATCCTCAACGCATGGCTGAAGGCCAACGATGTGGAACCCGCCGTGGGCAACATCGACAAACTCTGCGGCTATCACAACTTCGACAAGCACGAGGACTTCTTCCAGGCTTTGGGCAACAAGGCCCTTGCACTGGACGACAAGGACCTTGATGTCCTGCAGGGCAAGGCCAGCAAGGAAAAGAGCGGAGGAGGATGGCGCAAGTTTGTGCCTTTCTTCGGAAAAGGAAAGAAGGAGAAAGACGCACCCGTCACCGTGCCGCCCGGAAAAGGACTGCTCGTGGTGGGCAAAGGCTTCAACAAGAAACAGCCCTGCGTCATCAGCGAAGATACCATAGGAATGTACATCTTCCCATCCTGCTGCCACCCCATACCGGGAGACGATATCCTCGGCTTCATCGACAGCAACCATCACGTGGAGATACACAAGCGCTCATGTCCCGTGGCCAGCAAGCTCAAGACCAGCTTTGGCCCGCGCATCCTCGACGCCAAATGGGAAATGCACAAGCAACTCTTCTTCGACGCCACCATCGAGGTGCATGGAATCGACCGCAAGGGCATGCTCCACGATGTGGCTGAGGTCATCTCACAGAAGATGGATGTCAACATCCACAAGGTGAAGTTCACTGCCGACCAAGGCATATTTGAGGGCCAAATAGAGGTGCGCGTGCACGACCGCGCCGAAGTGAGGGTCATCCTCGACGCGCTGAAGCAAATCGAAGACATGCAGGAGACCCAGCAGATCATGTGAGCCACATGCCACGACCCATAAACGCAAAAGAGCCGTATCAAAACTCCAAGTGGAGTGTTGATACGGCTCTTTTCCTTCATGACATGGCAGAGGCCACGCTCCGCCATCGGCTCACACCAGCCCGTTGAGCTGGTCGCGCAGCGTCTTCAACTCATTGCGCACACTGGACAGAGTCTCCAACACCATCGATGACTTGTCCACCGACTGGCGGTTCTCGCGCATGTACTTGCGTGCCGCAGCTATTTTGAAGCCCCTCACCTTCAGCAGGTTATAGATTACCTTGAGCTGTTCCACATCCTTGTCCGTGTACTGGCGCACCTTTGTGGAGCTCACCGTCCTGGGACGGATGCCGGGAAATTCTGTCTCCCAATAGCGCAATGTGCTCTCGCTCACGCCGATGAGTTGCGCCACCTCCTTGATGGAGTAATAAAGCTTCGTGTTCTTGTCCGTGTTCAATGCCATAGCAACGTGGAAAATAGTTTGTTTGCAAAGATACAAAGATTTTTATGGACAGACAGCAAACTGCCCGACTTTTTCCCACTTCTCTTTAGCGCGCTCCACGCTTGGCGCCCCGGCGCATGTCTTGTCTCATACGGATGGCCTCTGGGCTGTTGTTGCGAAACTCGCGATGGGGAGGTCCCATCTCTTTGTGGCCCTTGTGACCCTTGTGCGGTCCGCGCGGACCTTTTCCATGGTACTTGCCCGGATGTCCCATAGGGCGAGGCTGCGGATAGCGGGCATAGATATTGTGCACATAGTCGTGGTCGCGCCATCCGATGGGACGGTAAAAGTATTTGGCGGCCTTATAGCGCTTCCACTGCTTGGCCGAGAGCAAGCGCCGTATCTGCTGGTTGCGGTGACTCCAGCCCCATGAGTCAATGTCACGATAGCTGTTGATACCGTTGAGATAAGTCAGGTTGATGTTGAGGATGCTGTTGCGTTGAGCAGTGGTGAGCCCCAGTTCGGCCACCATCTTGTCTGTGATGTAACGAGCCTCGGCACGGATGCCAGTGAGTCTCTGTGCGCTGGCCGAGAAGACCATCATCAGCGCAGCGGCGATTGTCATAGCTAAGCGTTTCATAACTTTCTGTTTTAAAGGGTTATTAATGTTCGAGGTTGTTTTCTCATGTTGCAAAGATAATGCAAACCGAATGCAGAACATCAAGCTTGCTTGAATGTTATGCTGAGGTGCAGCTTATCTTATGCAAAGATAATGCAAACCGAATGCAGAACATCAAGCTTGCTTGAATGTTATGCTGAGGTGCAGCTTATCTTATGCAAAGATAATGCAAACCGAATGCAGAACATCAAGCTTGCTTGAATGTTATGCTGAGGTGCAGCTTATCTATTGCAAAGATATGGCCTTTTCCATAAGGCCGCAAGGGGAAATTCCATATTCCAAACGAGGATTTCCCTAAAGAAGAAACCATCCGGCATCCACCTGAACATGCTATAACGAGCGTCTTGACAAAATAACCCACCTATTTTTTATAGGAACGAGGCTATAATTCGGGATTTTTGCCTAAATTTGCAGATGATTAAGAAGACATCACAAAAAACAAAAAATAGACACACAAAATGATGACAGCTAACGAAATCCGCGACTCATACCTGAAGTATTTTGAGTCAAAAGGACACGTCATCGTTCCTTCGGCTCCCATCGTAGTCAAGGACGACCCCACGCTGATGTTCACCAATGCCGGCATGAACCAGTGGAAAGACATTATTCTCGGCACCAAAGACCCCAACCCATGCCGACGCACTGACTCGCAGAAATGCCTGCGCGTCAGCGGCAAGCACAACGACCTGGAGGAGGTGGGACGCGACTCTGCGCTGAGCCACCACACCATGTTTGAGATGCTGGGCAACTGGAGCTTTGGCGACTACTTCAAGGAGGGCGCCATCGACTACGCATACGAATATCTGGTGGATGTGCTCCACCTCGACCCCAAGGACCTCTACGTCACCGTCTTTGAAGGTGACGCCTCAGAAAACCTCACACGCGACGACGAGGCAGCCGGCTATTGGGCCAAGCACTTCCCCAAGAACCACATCGTCAACGGCAACAAGCACGACAACTTCTGGGAGATGGGCGACACAGGACCTTGCGGCCCATGCTCGGAAATCCACATTGACTTCCGCTCCGAAGAGGAAAAGGCCAAGGTGCCCGGCGAAGAGCTGGTCAACAAGGATCACCCGCAAGTCATCGAAATCTGGAACATCGTGTTCATGCAATACAACCGCAAGGCCGACGGTAGCCTGGAGCCCCTGAAGATGCACGTCATCGACACGGGCATGGGATTCGAGCGCCTCGTGCGCCTCATGCAGGGCAAGAACTCCAACTACGACACCGACATCTTCACACCCATCATCACAGAGATTGAAGCGCTCTCGGGCAAGAAGTACAACCACACCTTCCCCGAAGGTGCCAACGGCGAGGGTGTCAACGCTGAGGAGAAGGTGGACATCGCCATCCGTGTGGTGGCCGACCACCTGCGTGCCGTGGCTTTCTCCATCGCCGACGGACAACTGCCCAGCAACGCCAAGGCAGGATACGTCATCCGCCGCATCCTGCGCCGTGCCGTGCGCTACGCCTACACCTTCCTCGACCAGAAGGTTCCGTTCATGTACAAGCTCGTACCCGTGCTGGTGCACGAGATGGGAGGTGCCTATCCCGAGTTGCCCGCGCAGCAGGAGCTCATCAGCCGTGTCATCAAGGAGGAGGAAGACAGTTTCCTGCGCACACTTGAGAAAGGCATACAGCTGCTCAATGGTGACATGGAAGAACTGCGCGCTGCCGACAAGACACAGCTCGACGGCGAGAAGGCGTTCCGCCTCTTCGACACCTACGGCTTCCCCCTCGACCTCACCGAACTGATCTGCGGCGAGAACGGCTTCACCGTCGACGAGGAAGGCTTCAACCGCGAGATGGCCAAGCAGAAGGCTCGCGCCCGCAACGCCGCCGCCGTGGAGAATGGCGACTGGGTTGAGCTGAAGAAGGGCGAGCAGGAGTTTGTCGGCTACGACTACACGGAGTACGAGTGCCACATCCTGCGCTACCGCAAGGTCACACAGAAGAAGAACACGTTCTACGAGGTGGTGCTCGACCACACGCCCTTCTACGGAGAGATGGGCGGTCAGGTAGGCGACCAGGGTACCCTGGTGTCAGAAAGCGAGACCATCGAAGTGGTGGACACCAAGCGCGAGAACAACCAGAGCATACACATCATCAAGAAACTGCCACAGAATCCCGAGGCCGACTTCATGGCTTGCGTCGACACAGACAAACGCAACGCTTCAGCTGCCAACCACACCGCCACTCACCTGCTCGACTATGCACTCAAGCAAGTGCTCGGCAACCATGTTGAACAGAAAGGCTCATTTGTCAGTCCTACCACCCTGCGCTTCGACTTCTCCCACTTCCAGAAAGTGACCGACGAGGAGTTGCGCCAAGTGGAGCGTCTCGTCAACAAGATGATTCGCGCTGACTATCCGCTTGACGAGCACCGTAACGTGCCCATCGAGGAGGCCAAGGAGCTGGGCGCTATCGCTCTCTTCGGCGAGAAGTATGGCGACAAGGTGCGCGTGGTGCGCTTCGGCCCATCAGCCGAGTTCTGCGGTGGCATCCACGCCACCAGCACCGGCCGTATCGGATTCTTCAAGATTATCGGCGAGAGCAGCGTGGCCGCTGGTGTCAGGCGCATCGAAGCCCTGACGGGCGACCAGTGTGAGGAGGCCATGTACGAGGTGGAAGACACACTCAAGGCCATCAAGGCCCTGTTCAACAACGCCAAGGACCTGAAGGCCACTGTCGCCAAGTACATCGACGAGAACTCATCCATGAAGAAGAGCATCGAGGCCTTCCGCCAGCAGGCTGTGGAGCGCACGGTCAAGAAGCTCCTGGAGAACACCATCAACATCAATGGCGTCACGGTGGTCAAGGCCGTGCTGCCCATCGACCCCGCATCGGCCAAGGATATCGCCTTCAAGGTGCGCGAGAACATCAGCAGCAACCTGCTGTGCGTGCTGGGAACCGTCCACGAGGGACGACCCTCACTCTCCATCATGCTGTCTGAGGACATGGTGAAGGACCACGGGCTGAACGCTGGCAAGATGATCCGCGAGGCCGCCAAGCTCATCCAGGGCGGTGGTGGCGGTCAGCCTCACTACGCCCAAGCAGGAGGCAAGAACGCCGACGGTGTCAGCGCAGCCGTGGACAAGTTGGTCCAGCTGGCCAATCTCTAACCCGCAGAGCCAACGCCAAGCATCATGACACCCAACATGAACGCACAAGACACAAGTCACGTTCGCCTCAGCGAGAACATCATCATCGCCGATGCCGACTACATCGACTATGTGGCTTTCCAATTAAGCGTGCAGTTTGAGCGCATGCTCAACCGCCGCATACCGCCAGCCGACCTGAGTCGATGGGCCATCAACGTGGCCCTCGACGGCGGGTTGCGCCCCAAGGACGGTGTGAAACAGGAGACGCAAGTGGTGCTCGTGCACGACAAGGGAACAGCGAAGCTTGACAACTTCGTGCCAGCCCGCTATGCCGACGAGCTCAACGCCAAGGCCTTCGAGGACCCTTCATTGGGCGAGTTTCTGGTCAATGCCTATGCCGTGGGCGACGTGGTCAGCAAGGACGACTACATCCTTGAAACGGTGAAGACGGTGACAGAGCACCCGGAGGTGAAGCGGCTCATGGTCATTCCCAATGGCGAAGAGGGTGACCTCTACGACCGCTTGCGCCATGCCCTGCGCCAAGTGGACAATGACCAGCGCATCACGCTCTTTGCCATGCAACCCATGGAGGGAGGCAACTTCCGGCAAGAGATCCTGGGCTACTCGCTCATGAACGCCTTGGGAATCCGTGGTGACGAGCTCAAATAAACGACACGTGACAGAAGGGAAAAGGCCTAAGGCCTCGCCAAAACACAACATAACGAACTTAGAAAATCACAAACAAGACAATGCATAAAGTATTAATGATTGGCGCAGGTGGCGTAGCCACTGTGTGCGCATTCAAGATCGCCCAGAACACGGACGTCTTCTCAGAGTTGATGATCGCCAGCCACCACAAGGAAAAGTGTGACCGTCTGGCCAAGGCCATCCACGACAAGGGCTATGACCTGAACATCAAGACGGCAGAGGTGGACGCCGACGATGTGGAGCAGCTGAAGACACTCTTCAACGACTACAAGCCCGAGCTGGTCATCAACTTGGCTTTGCCTTACCAAGACCTGACCATCATGGACGCTTGCCTGGCTTGTGGCTGCAACTACCTTGACACGGCCAACTATGAGCCGAAGGACGAGGCACACTTCGAGTACAGTTGGCAGTGGGCCTACAAGGACCGCTTCGAGAAGGCTGGCCTGACCGCCATCCTCGGTTGCGGTTTCGACCCGGGCGTGTCGCAGGCTTACACGGCCTACGCCGCCAAGCATCACTTCGACGAGATCCAATACCTTGACATCGTCGACTGCAACGCAGGCAACCACCATAAGGCATTCGCCACCAACTTCAATCCGGAGATCAACATACGCGAGATCACACAGAAGGGGCTCTACTATGAGAATGGCAAATGGATTGAGACCGAGCCTTTGGAGGTGCACAAGGAGCTCAACTATCCCAACATCGGCGGACGCGAGAGCTATCTCATGCACCACGAGGAGCTGGAGAGCCTGGTGAAGAACTACCCCACCATCAAGCGCGCTCGCTTCTGGATGACCTTCGGGCAGCAATATCTCACCTACCTCGACTGCATACAGAACCTGGGCATGAGCCGCATCGACCCCGTGACCTACGAGGCTCCGCTGGCCGATGATCCCACCAAGACGGTCAAGGTGAACATTGTGCCGCTGCAGTTCCTCAAGGCCGTGTTGCCCAACCCACAAGATCTCGGCGCCAACTATGACGGCGAGACCAGCATCGGCTGCCGCATCCGCGGACTGAAGGATGGCAAGGAACACACCTATTACATTTACAACAACTGCAAGCACCAAGACGCTTACGAGGAGACCGGCATGCAGGGCGTGAGCTACACCACGGGCGTGCCCGCCATGGCCGGCGCCATGATGTTCCTCAAGGGACTGTGGAGCAAGCCAGGCGTGTGGAACGTGGAAGACTTCGACCCGGATCCCTTCCTGCAAGTGCTCAACGAGCAGGGACTGCCCTGGCACGAGGTGTTCGACCAGGACATCGAACTGTAAGCATCGACTTTGCATAACCCTTTTAAACCAACCAACGATATGGCAAAAACAGAAGAACAATTGGCAGCGGAGAAGGCCGCCCAGCAGAAGGCCGAGCGCGAGGCGAAGCTCAAGGCTCTTCAAGCTACCATGACCAAGATAGAGAAAGACTTCGGCAAGGGTGCCATCATGCGCATGGGCGATGAGAGCATCGAGGCTGTGGACGTGATTCCCACGGGCTCCATCGGGCTTGATGTGGCCCTCGGCGTGGGCGGCTACCCTCGCGGACGCATCATCGAGATTTACGGCCCGGAATCATCCGGCAAGACGACACTGGCCATCCATGCCATTGCTGAAGCGCAAAAGAATGGCGGCATTGCCGCCTTCATCGACGCGGAGCACGCGTTCGACCGCTTCTACGCAGAGAAGTTGGGCGTGGACGTGGACAACCTCTGGATTTCGCAACCCGACAACGGCGAGCAGGCTCTGCAGATTGCCGACCAGCTCATCAGCTCATCGGCCGTTGACATCCTGGTAGTCGACTCCGTAGCCGCCCTCACCCCGAAGAAGGAGATCGAGGGAGGCATGGGCGACTCAGTGGTAGGCCTGCAAGCTCGCCTCATGAGCCAGGCTCTCCGCAAGCTCACCTCGACCATCGCCAAGACCAACACTTGCTGCATCTTCATCAACCAGCTCCGTGAGAAGATCGGTGTCATGTTTGGCAATCCTGAGACGACAACTGGCGGCAACGCCCTGAAGTTCTATGCCAGCGTGCGTCTCGACATCCGCCGCGTGACCAGCCTGAAGGATGGCGACAACATCATCGGCAACCATGTGCGCGTGAAGGTCGTGAAGAACAAGGTAGCACCTCCCTTCCGCAAGTGCGAGTTTGACATCATGTTCGGCAGTGGCATCAACAAGGCCGGCGAGCTGGTGGATCTCGGCGTGGAGTACAACATCATCCAGAAGAGCGGCAGTTGGTTTAGCTACAACGGTTCCAAGCTGGCCCAAGGGCGCGACGCCACCATGTCGCTGCTGCGTGACAATCCTGAGCTCTGCGAGGAGCTCGAGGGACTGGTCATGCAAGCCATCAAGGACAAGGAGGAGTAACGTCTTCCCCAAGAAGGCAAGTCCCATTTACATCCAAAGACGTCGTAGTACATTCGACACTTGAATGGCGCAGAGCCAAAACGTGAAAAGGCGCATCAGAAACAATTTCTGATGCGCCTTTTCGCGTTTCACACAATAGGAAGCGCAGTTTACCCTCCACAGTCCCCACGTGCGTCCATTCAATGGGGACTATGCGTAGGTGAGCAAGAACTTCAGCGAACCAGCAGCCTTGAGCGAGGGCGTGGTGGCTGGATAGAGCAGCGTGTCACCCGCCTTGACCTGCTCCACATGTCCTTCGGCGTCAGTGAGCGTTCCCCTCCCGTCAACCACGATGATGACGGCAAAGCTGTCAAGCGCACTCAAGTCGATGGTAATCAGCTTGGTCAAGTCGTAGACATACGTGTGGAAATAGGGGCACCTCACCAAAGCGACGCCTTCATCTTGAGCCGGCACATAGCATGAGCGGTAGTTGGGTTCCACATGATAGTCGATGCTCTCCGCCGCCAGTTGCGTATGCAGTTCGCGATAGTTGCCATTCTTGTCCTTCCGCTTGAAGTCATAGATGCGGTAAGTGACATCGCTGGTCTGCTGTATCTCGGTCAGGAAGCACCCCTTCCCGATGCTGTGGATGCGTCCCGCAGGAAGGAAGAAGCAGTCGCCCTCCTTCACGGCGTAATGGGCGATGGCATCGGTGATGGTATCATCGGCCACCATGCGCTTGTAGTCATCAGGCGTGATGTGCTTGCTCAAGCCAGCCATCAGCGAGGCTTCGGGATCAGACTTCATGACATACCACATCTCCGTCTTGCCCCTCTCCTTGCCTTGTCGGCGAGCCACCTCGTCATTGGGATGCACCTGTATGGACAAGGGCTCATGGGCATCGATAAACTTGATGAGCAATGGGAACTCATTGCCGTAGCGCTGATAGTTATCCTTACCCACCAGTTGTTCCCGCAGCTGTCCGGCCAGCTCCGACAGGGTCATGCCGGCACACTCACCATCGCTGACTTTCGTCTCGTAGCCAGGCACGCCCGAGATTTCCCAGCTCTCGCCCACGTTGCAGAGCGGAGTGTCCAAATGCTTGAAGTCCACAATCTTGTTACCACCCCAAAGGGTTTGCTTGAGCAAGGGCTTAAATCTGAAAGGTCCCATGTTTCACCTATTCTAAATCGTTATTATCATTGTTATCTTGGAACTGTCGTTCTGCCAATACCGCACGACCATGGGTGCAGCCCATCATCTTGCCGGAGGGCAAGAGACGGTTGGTCCGCCACCCTCACCCTCAGTTTTCCCGCCAGAACTGCGGCGTGAGGATGACAAGCACCGAGAATATCTCCAGACGCCCAATCAACATCATGATCGAGCACACCCACTTGGAGAGGTCCGGCAGGTCAGCCCATGTGATTTGCGCCACCGAGCTGAACGTCAGCGACGGTCCCGAATTGGCCAGGCAACTGACCGCCACGGTGACCGCATTGGCCGCATCGATGTTTTGCGCTGTCAGGACAGACACAGCGATGAACAGCAGAAGCATGTAAGCCGTGGTGAATGCCAGCAGCGACACGCGTTGCGAATTGGCCACATTGTTGCCGTCGATCTTCAGGGGCAGCACCGCATTGGGGTGCAGCCGCTGGCGCATCTCGTTCTTCACGATCTTGAGCAACATCACCACGCGGGCGCATTTCAGTCCGCCCGTGGTGCTGCCGCCACACGCTCCGACAATCATGCAGAGCCAAAGCACCAGCCATGTCACATGATGCCACATCGTGGTGTCGTCGTTGTTGTAACCCGTCGTGGTGACAAACGACACCACCTGGAACAGGGCCGACCGGAAGGCCAGCTCCACCCCATAGCCGTTGCGCGTCATGAGCTCAGCCATGATGATGGCCGTGCAGACTACGGTAAAGATGGCATAGAACTTAAACTCCGAGCTCTTCCAGAGATTGTGGAGCTTCATCTTGGAGATGGAGTAATAGAGCAACGTGAAATTGACGCCCGACACGAAGCAGAAGAACGTGGCCGTGTATTCCAGTCCAGGCACGTGATCGAAGACGTTGCTGTTGTCAATGGCGAACCCGCCGGTAGACGCGGTGGTCATGGCATAGTTGACGGCATGAAACCAGTCCATGCCAAACAGCAGGTAACAGATGCCGCACCCCACCGTGATGAAGAGATAGACGAGCCATATCCACTTGGCACACATCGAGAGCTTGGGGTGCAACTTGTTTTTCACGGGTCCCGTGGCTTCCGCCGCAAAGACCCTCGTGCTGCCTCCCACCACCGAGGGCAAGACGGCAATGGTGAAGAACACGATGCCCAGTCCGCCCACCCACTGTGTGAGCGAGCGCCAGAAGAGGATGCCATGCGGCAACACCTCAACATCATTGATGACCGAGGCCCCCGTGGACGTGAAGCCCGACATGGTCTCAAAGAAAGCGTCCGTGAAGCTGTTCACATATCCTCCGAAGAGAAACGGCATGGTGCCGAAGAGCGAGAACAGCAACCAAGTGACCGACACGACGAAGAAAGAGTCACGTCGGGAGAGACGGTTCTCCGCGTTGCGTCCGAAATACTTGAAAATGAAACCAAAGAAGACGGTGACAATGATAGCGACCATGAAGGGCAAGATGTCGTCTTCGCCAAAGAGCAAAGCCATGCCCAGGCAGACCGCCATCAGCAGGGCTTCCAGGAAGAGGAGTGACCCCAGGATCTTGTTTATGATTTTAAAGTTGATCACGTTCTATATCCTTCCTTTTAACTGTCAGAACAACTTCTCTATCTGCTTCATGTTCACATCGTGGCAGAACACCACGACGATGTCTCCAGGGTTTATCTTCGTGTTTCCCGAGACGAGCATTCCCTCGCCGTCCCTTACCAGTCCGCCGATGGTCATGCCGATGGGCAGTCCCAAGTCTTTCACGGGCTTCAAGGTGATGCGTGAGCCCTCCTTGGCCACAAACTCGCCCACATCGGCATTGGCCGACATGAGGAACGTGACATTCATCACATCGGCGTCGAGCATGAGCTGATAGATGCGACTGGCCGCGATGGCCTTCTTGTTGATGATGGTTCCGATGTCGAGGCTCTCCGCCATGCTCGCATAGTCCATGTTCTCGACGACGGCCACCGTCTTCCTCACGCCCAGTCGCTTGGCAGTGAGGCAAGCCAGGATGTTGGTCTCCGCATTGCCGGTGAGCGCCACAAAGGCCTGCGTGTTCTTGATGCCCTCATCCATGAGGAGCGAGATGTCGCGCGCGTCGCCATTGATGACCAGCGTCTTCTCGCCCAGCAACTGGTTGAGCTCCTCGCAACGGTCCTCGTCAATTTCGAAGACCTTCACCTTCATATACTCGGGCATGGTGCGGATGGCCCTGACGGCCGTTGCGCCACCTCCCATGACCATGACGTTCTTCACGTCGGCATAGTTTTCCTTGCCCACAATCTTCCTGATGTAAGGGATGTAGGGTCGGGTGGTCATGAAGTAAGCCAGGTCAAAGCACTTCAGCTCATCGTTTCCTCCGGGTATGATGGTCTCGCCACTTCGCTTGATGGCCACGACGTGGTAGGGATCGTTGGGGCCGCAGAGGTTCTTGAGCGGTTGGTTGAGAATCTCGCAAGTCTCGCGCAACTTGATACCGAGCATCACGAGCGCCCCATCGTGCACATCCCATCTTCTCCTGACCCACGACATCTTCAGTCCGCTGTTGATGTCACGGGCGGCCAGCACCTCGGGGTAGATGAGCTTGTCCACGCCCAGCCCCTTGTAGAAGCTTTTGATCTCCTCTTCCGAATATTCGGCGTCGCCCACTCGCGCCACGGTTTTCTTGGCTCCGAGGGCATGCGCCATCATGCAGCTCACGATGTTGGCGTTCTCGTCGGGCATGACGGCGATGAAGAGGTCAGCGTCGGCGGCATTGGCCTCGCGCAGGGTCTTCACGTTGGTGGGCAGCCCCTGCACCGTCAGCAAGTCGTAGTCGAGACCGATCTTCGCCAGCCGGTCGCTGTCGTCATCGACAACGGTTATTTCCTCTTGGTTGCGCGAGAGCAATCGGGCCAGGTGGGTTCCGATGGCATAAGCGCCGCAAATGATGATTTTCATGCCTTCTTCAAGTTCTCTATTGTCTTTCTGATGCTATCCTTGTCGTATCCGCACAGTTGTCTCAGCTGGGCCACGGAGCCGTGTTCCACAAAGTGGTCGGGCATGCCCAGCCGGTGCACCTCAGGCGCAAATCCGTGGTCGCTCATCCACTCGAGCACCGCCGACCCCATGCCTCCCTCACGCGCACCGTCCTCCACGGTGACGAGGGTGTGATAGTGCGTGGCCACCTCCTGGAGCAGCGTCTCGTCGAGGGGCTTGAGGAAGCGCATGTCATAGTGGGCCACGTCGAGCCCGCTCTCCCTGATGGCCGCCTCGACGTCACACCCCACAGGGCCGATGCTGAGCACGGCCACGTCATGCCCCTCTCTGAGGCGTCGGCCAGTGCCCACGGCTATCTCCTGCAGGCCACACTTCCAGTCGGTGTCGGCGCAGCGGCCGCGCGGATAGCGAATGACGAAGGTGCCCTTGCCGGGCAACTGGGCGGTGTACATCAGCCGGCGCAGCTCCTTGCCGTCCATGGGCGAAGCGATGGTGAGATTGGGCACGGGTCGCAGGGCCGCCATGTCAAACGCGCCATGGTGTGTGGCACCGTCCTCACCGACGATGCCGGCGCGGTCGAGGCAGAGCACCACAGGCAGGTTGAGCAGTGCCAGGTCGTGTATCACATTGTCGTAGGCGCGCTGCGCAAAAGAGCTGTAGATGTTGCAGAAGGGTTGCAGGCCATCCTTGGCCATGCCTCCGGAGAAGGTGACGGCATGGCCTTCGGCGATGCCCACGTCAAACACGCGGTCGGGCATCTGCCTCATCATCGTGATCATGGAGCAGCCGGTGGGCATGGCGGGGGTCACGCCCACTATCTTCGGGTTGCGCTCGGCGAGCTCGAGGAGCGTGTCGCCAAACACGTCCTGGAACTTGGGGGGCAGGCCGCCGCAGTCGTCCACGAGACGGGTGCCGGTCTCCGGGTCAAACTTGCCCGGTGCGTGCCACACGGTGGCGGCCTTCTCGGCTGGCGCATAGCCCTTGCCCTTGACGGTGTGGAGATGAAGCAACTTTGGCCCCTCCATGTCTTTCAGTTGCCGCAGCACGCGCACGACCTCACAGACATCATGACCGTCGAAGGGTCCGAAATAGCGTATGTTCATGCCTTCGAAGATGTTTTGCTGGTGGCTGATGGCACTCTTGATGGCGTTGTTGAGGCGTATGATGCCCTTGCGTCGGTCCTCGTTGAGATAACCCTTGCTGTGGAGCCACTGCGAGGCTTTGAAGCGGAGTCGGTTGTAGGTGGCGTTGGTGTCGAGGTTGAGGAGGTATTTCTCCATGCCTCCCACCGCGCGGTCGATGCTCATGTCGTTGTCGTTGAGGATGATGAGCAGGTCGTTGGGGGTGGAGCTGACATTGTTGAGTCCCTCAAAGGCCAAGCCGCCGCTCATGGCTCCATCACCGATGACGGCCACCACATGGCGTCTGCCGTGGCCGGTCTTCTTGGCCGCCACCGCCATGCCCAGCGCGGCAGAGATGCTGTTGCTGGCATGGCCGCAGGCAAACGTGTCGTACTCGCTCTCCACGGGCGTGGGGAAAGGGTGCAGGCCGCCCAGCTTGCGGTTGGTGGCAAACTGCTGTCGCCGTCCCGTCAGCATCTTGTGGCCATAGGCCTGATGGCCCACGTCCCACACGATGCGGTCATCGGGTGTGTCGAAGACATAGTGCAGGGCGACGGTGATTTCCACCACGCCTAAGCTGGAGGCGAAATGGCCGGGATTGACCGACACCTCATCGATGATGTCCTGTCGCAATTCGCTGCAGACCTCCGGCAGCTGGTCAATGCGCAACTGGCGCAGGTCGGCCGGACTTTGTATATGGCTTAATAGTTGATACTTCTCTTGATCCATGAACGTTCTTATGGATTAACCTTGCAAAGATACAACAAATCTATGAGAATAGGCCCTTGCAAAGGCAAAATTGTGGTTTGCCAGACGTTTTGACCGCATTTGCCAGACTGGCTTCATCTGAATGTCACACCTGATAGGCGTTTGTTTAACTTGTCATGTTTTTTGGTCGGAAAGTTTGTCACGGATTCCGGTTGAAATAGAACGCGAAAATGGCGTTTTTCGTCGGTCGCGCCGAGATTTGCATGGGGTAACTTTGCGATAAAGGGTGTTTTATGTTGCGATATACCCTTTATCGCGATGCGATTAAGCGTTAATCGCGTCATGATAAAGGGTATATCGCAACACGATAAAGGGTATTCTTTGATGAAAAGTATTTACTTTTTAGGCTTAATAAAATCTTAAATTTCATAAACGCCTAATTATCAACCGATTACGAAAAGTGCCGTATTTTCGCGTATTTCGGCCAAAATATTTTGAAGTTGAAAATAACGCCTGTTTTTTTATATACATTGTCCGCTTTCTTACAAGCGCCCTTCTGAGAGGTCCACCGACTTTGCACCGAAAAGCATTCCGCTTTCATTTCACGTTCTGAAAGAAACCTTTTATTTGCATCATTTTGGCGTTTGCGTGCAAAAGCATGGAATATTTTTATTATCTTTGCAGAAGATAAGCTGCACCTCAGCATAACATTCAAGCGAGCTTGATGTTCTGCATTCGGTTTGCATTATCTTTGCAACCACACACCATAACGAAACCATCAACCTATTCTTATATCATGAACAAAAAGACATTCTTACTGGCGGCGTTTCTCGTCATGGCCAGCACCTCCATGGCACAGAAGGCCGACGGAGGCATCTCCGCCCAGATGCTGCAGCAGATAGAGGCGGCGCAGAGCAAGGATCCGGCCAACAAGGCCATTGCCAACGCCATCGCCACCAACAAGATCGACGACTTGGCCAAGAGCTACAAGACGCTGGGGCAGGTCGACACACACTTCAGCGTGGAGACGCCCTCGCAGAGCATCCACAATCAGCAGAGCAGCGGACGTTGCTGGCTCTTCTCGGGTCTCAATGTGCTCCGCGCCAACTTCGCCAAGGCGCACAACGACACCGTGCGCGTGGAATACTCACAGGACTATCTCTTCTTCTATGACCAGCTGGAGAAGGCCAACCTGATGCTCCAGGGCGTCATCGACTGCGCCGACAAGCCCATGGACGACCAGCGTGTGCAGTTCTTCTTCCACCATCCCATCAACGACGGCGGCACGTTCTGCGGCGTGGCTGACCTGGCGGAGAAGTACGGCCTGGTGCCCATGAGCGCCATGCCCGAGACCTACTCGGCCGAAAACACGTCGGCCATGCAGAAAGTGGTATCATCAAAGTTGCGCGAGTTCGGTCTGGAGCTGCGTGCCATGGTCAAGAGCGGCAAGAAGACCGCTGCCATCAAGGCGCGCAAGACGGCGATGCTGGGCGACATCTACCATATGCTGGCGCTCACGCTCGGCGAGCCCGTCAAGGAGTTCAGCTACGCCTTCCAGAACAAGGCGGGCAAGGCGGTCAGCCCGGCCCGGACGTTCACGCCCAAGGAGTTTTACGACGCCACCGTCGGCCACGCGCTCAACGGCTCTTTCATCATGGTGATGAACGACCCGCGGCGTCCCTACCACAAGACCTACGAGGTGGAATATGACCGCCACACCTACGACGGACACAACTGGAAATACCTCAACCTGCCCATGGAGGAAATAGCTCAGCTGGCCATCGCCTCGCTCAAGGACGGCCACAAGATGTACTCGAGCTACGATGTGGGCAAGCAGCTCGACCGCAAGCGCGGCGTGCTCGACCTCGACAACTACGACTACGGAGCACTCTTCGGCACCACCTTCGGCATGAACAAGGCCGAGCGCATCGAGACCTTCGACAGTGGCTCCACACATGCCATGACACTCACCGCCGTGGACCTCGACGGCCAGGGCAACCCGCTGAAGTGGAAGGTGGAGAACAGCTGGGGGGCCACCTACGGACAAAACGGCTGCCTGATCATGACCAACTCGTGGTTTGACGAGTACATGTTCCGCCTCGTGGTGGACCGTCGCTACGCCTCAGAGAAAACGCTCAAGGAGTTTGACCAGAAGCCCACCATGGTGACCCCCGAGGACCCCTTGTTCCTCCAAGACCAATAGGCCGGCCATCGAATCATGAGCGTGACCCTGTTGCTCCTGTCGCTCTTCACCTTTGTTGAGCTCAACTGTGAGAACCTCTTCGACACGCGGCACGACAGCCTGAAGCGCGACACGGAGTTTCTGCCCACGTCGGCCCACCGCTGGACACCCTATCGCTATTGGCGCAAGCTGAACCGCATCGGACAGGAAATCGTGTCGTGCGGCGCACTCGACAGCGTGCAGGCCATGCCCGACATGGTGGCGCTGACGGAGGTGGAAAACGATAGCGTGCTCACCGACTTGACCCGCCGGTCGCTCCTGCGGCAGGCGGGCTACGAGTATGTGATGACCCAGAGCCCCGACGAGCGCGGCATCGACGTGGCGCTGCTGTGGTCACCCTTCTCCTTTCGTCTCATCCGCCACCACGCCATCCGCATCGATCACCCAAAACAATTTCGCCCCACCCGAGACATCCTCTATGTCTCGGGGGAGGTGATTACAGGCGACACGCTCCACGTCTTCGTGGTGCATGCGCCCAGTCGTGCAAGCGGCGAACGGGCCACGCGCCCCTATCGCCAGTTGGTGGCCGACCGGCTGGCCGGAGCCATCGATTCCGTGAGGCGGCTCAGCCCTCAGGCGCGCATCCTCGTGGCGGGCGACTTCAATGACTACTCGGGCGACCCGGCCCTCCGCACCCTGCTCGCCCACGGACTGACCGAGGTGTCCGAGGGTGCCACCGGGCGACACGGGGCGCGGGGCACCTATCGCTGGCACGGTCGTTGGGACAGCCTCGACCACATCTTCTGTTGTGCGTGGCTGGCATCGCGCCTGCGCAGTTGCCGCATCAACGACGCGCCCTTCCTGCTTGAGGAGGACAGCAAGTATGGCGGCATGAAGCCTCGCCGCACCTACCAGGGGCCCAAATACCTCGATGGCTTCAGCGACCACCTGCCCCTGGTGGCGACGTTCGACCTTTAGCGGTGTGCGTTGTAATACTTCAGGCCGGCCTGCACATTCTTCACCAGGGCCTTGCTGCTGTAGGTGGCACCCGTCACGCCGTCCACCTTCATCTTGGCGGCCTTGCCGACGCTCTTGCCCTCAAACTTGGCCAGCACGGCCTTGGCCTTGCCAAAGTACTGGGGCGTCTCGTGGTTCTTGAGCGCCACAATCTTCACGACCTTGCCCTTCTTGACATAGATCTTCACGGGCGTCTCGCCCCGAAATCCCTTCACATCCTTGGCCAGCGTGGTGGTGTTGATCACGGTGGCACCGTCTTCTTTCACGACAGGTTCCGTGGCAGGCATGGCACTCGCCAGCAGCACCACGGCAGCGGCTATGGCCATAGACTTCATGATTGTCTTCTTTCTCATGTCTTTTGTTCTTTTTTTGGGATTGTTCGCAAAGTTAACACCAAAAAACGGAAAATCGAATAAGGGGGAACGAAAACATGCTGACCGGCAACATTTTTTCACCTATCCCATGGCCTCATCATACGCCAAGCAACGTTTTTGACACGTCAAGGAAAGTCCATGTGCGCATAGTTTCATAATTTTGCGACACACCATCCTACGGGGGGAAGGAACAGCCCACGCACCCACGGATGGACACAACCGACAAACAAACAACAATGATGAAGACTCTCAAGACCTTAAACCACAAGAAAGCATTCGTTTGGGGCGCGTTGCTGCTGACCCTACACGGCACCGCTCATGCACAGAACCCCATCATCCAGACCCAACTGACCACCGACCCCGCACCCCTGGTGGTCGGAGACCGCCTCTATGTCTACACAGGGCACGACGAGGATGGCGCCGACTTCTTCTGGATGAACGAGTGGCGCGTGTATTCCTCCACAGACATGGTAAACTGGACCGACCACGGGTCGCCCCTCGACCTGTCCTCCTTCGCATGGGCCGACGACCGGGCGTGGGCCGCCCAGACCATCGAGCGTGACGGCAAGTATTATTGGTACGTATGCGCACACTCCAAGCTGACTGGCGGCATGGCTATCGGCGTGGCTGTGGCCGACTCGCCCACAGGCCCTTTCAAGGACGCCCTCGGCAAGCCCCTCTTCGACAACGGCAGTTGGGACAACATCGACCCCACCGTTTGGATGGATGACGACGGGCAGGCCTATCTCTACTGGGGCAATCCGCATCTCTATTACGCCAGGCTCAACGATGACATGGTCAGCTTCAAGGATGGCGTGAGCAAGAAGGAGGCCGTGGACGAGAAGCGTGAGGTGGGACGCATCCGCATGACGGCGGAAGGCTTCGGGGCCCCCGACGTGGAGCAACGCGACAAGACCGTGAAATACAAGGACTGCTACACAGAAGGGCCCTGGCTGATGAAGCGGGGCGGCCACTACTACATGCTCTATGCGGCCGGGGGCGTGCCTGAGCACATCGCCTACTCGATGAGCAAGAAGCCTTTTGGCCCCTGGAAATACAAGGGGACGATCATGCCCCAGGAAGACACGGGCTCCTTCACCAACCATTGTGGCGTCACCGACTACAAGGGCAAGTCTTACTTCTTCTACCACACCGGCAAGCTGGGCGGCGGCTTTGGGCGCAGTGTCGCCGTCGAGGAGTTCCAGTACAACGCCGACGGGACGTTCCCCACCATCCACCACACGGAGCGGGGCGTCGCGCCCGTCGGCACGCTCGACCCCTACCAGCGCAATGAGGCGGAGACCATCGCCTTCTCCAAGGGTGTGAAGGCGGAGCAAAACGACGACACGGGTGTCTACATCTCCGAGATACACCATGGCGACTACATCAAGGTGCGCGAGGTGGACTTCGGCAGCAAGGGGGCCAAAGCCTTCAGCATCGCGGCGGCCAGCGCCTTGCAGGGTGGTACGCTTGAAGTGCACCTTGACAAGATTGACGGTGAGACGGTGGCCTCCGTGCAAGTAACCAAGACGGGCGGTTGGGAGAAATGGAAGACCTTCACCACACAGACGCAACGCCAACCGACAGGCAAGCATGATGTCTATTTCGTGTTCAAGGGCCTGAAGGGAAGCAAGCTCTTCAACTTCGACTGGTGGAAATTCGAGTGACACACAAGTCATGCCCTTTACACTCCGTGGACAGGGACCGATGAATGGCGTGAGCGGTTTAACTGGGTTGAAAGCCATGGGGCTTGTCACGGCAAATTCCGGACTGAGACAAAATAATTGGGCGCAAACCATGTTTCCACCCCATAAAATGTTATCTTTGCAACCACAAAGACAACAACCATGAAAGTGAAACTCCGTCACAACACACTGATGCGGCTCATCACGGGTGCCGCGCTGCTCATCGGCATTCCCGGCATAGTGTTACTCGTCCTGTGGCCCCTGGTGGGCTGGCGGTGGGCGCTGGTGCTCCCGACGGTCTGGATAGTGCTGATGGCCTACGGTTTCTTCTGCGGTTGGCGCCACCTCGTGGTGCGCTCGGCCACGTGCTCCTCGCCCCTGCTGCCGGCAGCTTTCGACGGCTACCGCGTGGTGCAACTGTCCGACATCCACATCGGCACCTTCCTGCGCAACCGCTCGTTCGTCGACAAGATGGTGCGCCTGGTCAACGCGCAACAGCCTGACCTGGTGGTCTTCACGGGCGACCTGGTGAACGTCAGCGCACAGGAGGTCATCCCCTTCCAGCACGCGCTGAAGCAGATCAAGGCGCGCGACGGGGTGTTCTCGGTCATGGGCAACCACGACTACTGCGAGTATGGCGAGGACAAGAGCGTGGGCTACATACGCAAGAACCAGACGGTGCTGAAGTACCTGGAACAGAAGATAGGCTGGCGCCTGCTCCTGAACGAGCACGTCAGCCTGCACCGGGGCGGGGCGAGCATTGACCTGGTGGGTGTGGAGAACATCAGCCGACCGCCCTTCCCCGACTACGGTGACCTGGAGAAAGCACTTGAGGGGACGGCACCCGGCTCATTCAAGATTCTGCTGAGCCACGACCCCAGCCACTGGCGGCGCGGCGTGCTCCACAAGACCGACATCGCCCTCACGCTGTCGGGGCACACCCATGCGGGGCAGATCAGCATGGGCCGCTTCTCACCCGCCAAGTGGGCCTACAACGAGTGGGGCGGCAAGTACACCGAGGACGGGTCGATGCTCTACGTGTCGGTGGGCATCGGCGGCACGGTGCCCTTCCGCTTCGGCGCCTGGCCCGGCATCGACGTCGTCCAGTTGAGGCGGGAAGGATAAAAACAGGAATTCTTCTGCAAACCTATTGTCCAGCCATTCCGCCATACAACTTAAACAGTTCCGCCACAATATCAGTCTCCGCCATCTTTGCAGGAAATCATGACGTGAGTACTCGGAATGATGGCATCGATGAATGACGTGTGATCAAGTTGCGCCTGCTGCTCAAACCTAATAAAGTCAGAAGGAGTCTTCACGCCAAACACCTCCGTGAGAAGTTCTATCCAAAAGGTCTGGCTCTGTCCCTTCTCATATCCCCGCCCCTCCCATCGCTTAGCAAAGTCGGTGGCGGCCATGCGTTGTTGTTTTTCCGTATTATGAGACAATGGTGTTTCTGCAATATTCACTCCTGAACCACAGTTGGTATATCGGGTCGACAAAGGCGAGATTTTTCCCCTGCCGCTCGATGATGTCCTTGTTTTGGAGCGTCAGCTTGTTCTTGACAATGGTGTTGGGATTGCCAAGCCGATACTTCTGTTTGGCGGATAGGGAGGAGAAATGCTGCTCGCCCTCAGCTATGGCTTTCAGCATCTCTATCTGCGTGGCGCTGAGGTTCTCCGTGTCGTTTTGGAACATCGGCGTGTTGATGTTGAGCACTTGCTTCAGCCCCAGGCGAAAAACATCCTCGGTGACCTCCGTTGGCGTAAAGCTCCAGATGAAATAACACAGTTGCTGCAGGTACCAGGAATGGCAGGCCACAATATCACAAATCCTACTGGCAAAATCCGGAGATATGGACTTGCCAGTCTTCTCAAACGACCTCTGTATGAACGGCATCCAGTGTTCCTTGGCTATCTTTCCCATGAAGATGACTTGGCCGAAGCGGTAGAATGGGCTATTCGACTGTGTGAAGATGCGCTGCATCATGTTGCGCTTGCTGCCATAGAGACAGTAGGAGGTGCGTTGCTGCTGTTGCCACACGGCACGCATTTTCCCTTCCATGTCCTTGTATTCCGGAAGATTGGCCAGCTGCTGAAACTCATCTATACACACGATAATCTCGACGTCCTTCTCCTTGGCCAGCATCTCCGGCAACTGGAGGATGGTCAGTTTGTCACGCTCTTGTGGAACAAACTTCAAGTCGAAAGCCAGGAAATCGGTCACTTGGTCATTGACTACAATCTGCGGGATCACGCCACTAAGAAACCTCCGGGCATCCTCTATCCAGCGCTCCACCTTCGATGAGGCGCAAGCGATGACCCTGCTGGCAAAGAGACGATAGAACTCAGCCTCCGACCCGATGCTAAAAGCGTCAATGTAGCACACGCGCACCTTTCGGTCCTCAACCACCAGTTCGTCCATGGCCTTCTTGACCAGCGACGACTTGCCCCATCTGCGCGGGGAGATGAGCATCACGTTGATGTGGGAAGACAGCAATTGCTTGAGCAAGGCGCGATCTTCCTGCCGGTCTATGAAGTTTTCGTCAGTGGCCAATGTGCCAAACTGGAAAGGAGAAGGATATGTGGTCATCGTCTTATCGTCTTAGGTGAGTCAGGTTGCAAATATACAAAATATTACCCAAAGGTAAGTTACCTTAGGGTAACATTTAGGTATTTTTAAGCACAATCAACAAAGGGCACAACCGTCCGTGCGACAGTTGTGCCTTTTCTTGTTTTCATGCGCGCAGCGCTTAGACCAGCGAGCCGATGATCTCCTCTCGGCTCTCGGGCAGGAGGTCGATGACGGGAATCTCGGGCATGGTGTAGCAACCCGGCTGCAAGCGCTGGGTGGCGCGTGCCACGTCGACGAGCACCTGGCCTGTGAGGGCGGGGTTGTTGATGTTCATGTCAAACGACATGCGCTGGTTGGGCGTTGCGCCACTGGTGCCCTTGCGCGTCATGTGGACGCCGTGGCCCATGTCACGCACGTCATCGACGCTCTTCACGGCGAACACATGAAGCTCATCGTGTGCGAAGTAGTCGTCAGCCTTGAGCTCCTTCTCCACCTCATCGAGCGTGGCGCCCTCCTCGAGCTCCACATAGACCATGCGGCGGTGGATGCCCTCACCGAGAGGGATGGTCATGCTCAGCGCGTTCTTCACGCCCTTCTTGGAGCGTGCCACCACGCTGTGGCCCATCGACATGCCCGGTCCGAAGTTGGTATAGCTCAGGCCCTTGGGCGCGAGCGCCTGCAGGAGCACGCGCACCACGGAGTCGGAGCCCGGATCCCATCCGGCAGAGATGACCGACACGGTGCCCGTCTTCAGGTTGTTCTCCATCTGGCTGTTGCGGTAGCTCAGGATGGACGTGTGTATGTCGAAGCTGTCCACGGTGCTGATGCCCAGCTTCGTGATTTTCTCTGCATATTCGGGACAGAGGCGCGTGGGAGTGGCGAGGATGGCCACGTCGACATCCTTCAGTTTGGTGATGTCATCCACCACCTCATAGGGCTCCAGCTCCAGGGGCTTGTCCTGTGCGCCCTGGCGGCGTACGACGCCTGCAATCTCAAAATCGGGTGCGGCCTCCAGTGCCTGCACGCTGTAATGTCCAATGTTGCCGTAACCCACGACAGCAGCTCTGATTTTCTTCATATTTGCGATGTTTAAGTTGTTGTGTTGTTCTCTTTGCACTGCAAAATTACATCATTCTCATGGAAATCGTGACATTCCGCATCGTTTTTTTGACACGTTTTTAGTTTGGGGGAGGGCACAGAGACACAGCACACGGCAAGTGTCGTCGTGCAACCACGCCGCCCCAAGACTGTGAGCGTCAATCCTTTTGGCTTTCCCTGGCCCTCCACTCTTTGGGACTGCACTTATATTCACCCTTGAAGACCCTGGAAAAATACAAGGGGTCACTGAACCCCACAGACATCGCCACCTCGGAGATGGTCAGCGAGGTGGTCATTATGAGGTAAGCCGCATGATGGACTCGCTTTCTGTTGATGTATTCCTTGGGTGAGTAGCCAGTAGCTTGTTTCATCTTTTGGAAGAATGTCGTGCGTCCCATGCCCATCCGCGACGCGAAAGCGTCCACGTTAAAGTCCGAGTCAGACATGCTCTCCTCAACGATTGCCTTTGCTCTCTCGGCAAACGCCTTTTCGCTGGCATCTTGCCCCTCGGCACTCTTGCACTGTATGTCAGTGGACAGCAAGTCGGCGCGTTCCTTCAACTTGCTGATCCGCTCGCGGAAGAGCATATTGCGGCTACGGTTATAATGATACGACAACACGCCTCCAATGACCAGCAGCGACAACAGCGCCACGGCCCATGGCGACTTCCACCAGTTTTCCACCATATAAACAATCGTTTGCCTCACAGGGCGCCCGTCTACCGTCACGTCATTGGCGCTGATCGCGGTCGTGCTTTCACCGACATTGTAGACCGATGGAGTGATGACTACAATACCGTTGGCGCTGCCGAAAGCCACTGTACCGTCTGCGAGCAACACCCCACTGTTCTCATTGAACACATTGTTGAGCATGTTTTTCGAGAAGAAGAAATTGGCAATCTTCTTTGTCGTGGGGTTAAACCGCGATACGCCGAGCTCGGTAGACATCCATATGAACCCCTGCCTGTCTTCAACGAAACACTGCACCATGTCGTTGACAAGGCTGTCCGCCTTGGTGTAATGGGTCAGTTTTCCTTTTTCCCACACGGCGAAGCCGCTGCCAGCCTCGGCCATGTACACCCTACCCTTGCTGTCTACAAAGACTGTTCGCACCTCGTCACTTCGCATCTGCCCATTCTTCACGCTCAAATGCGTCACGATCCTGGCGGAGCCTCGTGCGCCTCCTTCGCCCTTTACGACAAACACGCCGTCACTTGTTGCCACCCATAGCCGCTTGCCTGAGTCCATGGCGAGTTTCCTCACATGTCGGCTGCCATCTGTCATCGTCAGGAGCACCGTTCCCACTTCATGTCTTAGCGGGTCGTAGGCCACCAGTCCGCCGCCAAATGTCGCTATCCACACACAGCTGTCTGACTCCTGCCACAAGGAGTATATTTCCCTGTGCGGAAGGTTGGGGATGCGGCGTGTGCCGCAATACAGTCCGCCGCCCTTCGTGCCCCGCCACACGTTGCCCCGCGCATCCCGCATGACGCAATACACATTATGCCCGTACGTCCTGCGCGACATCTCATGTCTCAACACAGAGTCGCATGTCCACAGGTCTCCATGACGGTTGGCCGCCGCCACATCGCTGCCCAGCCAGGCCAGCATCCTCACGTTCTCTCCCTCGTCACGATACTCTGCGCCCTCGTTATGCGTGACCGTAATTTTGGAAACTCCCAGGTTGTCGGTGCCTATCCATATCACTCCGTCCCTGTCGCGATAGATGCACTTCAAGTCGTTGGTAGGCAGCGGATTGTTGGGCGATGTGGTCGTGAAGTGTTCCTTCTTGCCATTGGCGTCAGTAATGTAGAGGCCATCATGCTCTGTCACCTGCCATGTCCTGCCTTTCCCGTCCCTTATTTTTACGGGCTTGGCCTTGGGAAACGGGGATGGATTCACCCCCGTCTTCCTGAAGTCGACCAGGCGCTCACGCCTCATGTCATAGCCGTCCACTCCCCCTACCGAGCCTATCCACACATAGCCCCTTCTGTCCTCATGCAGGGCTCTTGTGCGCTGGTCGCAAAGTCCCCGTTCCGTCCTGTCATGCGAAACGGAGAGATTGCGGAAGGTTCCTTTTTCGTATATGCTCACACCGTTAGATGTGGCAAACCACATCCTGCCCTTGGAGTCTTGCAAGATGCATCTCACGGTGTTGTTGGCAAGTCCGTCGACCGTTGTCAGCTGCTCTATGAGAAATTCGGTGCTCGCCCGTAGGGTAACATGGCACAGCGACAGTGCGACCAGCGCCATCCAGCACGCCAGCCGTGACACGTCCAACATGTCTCTTTGCCTTTTCCTCTTCATTGCCGCCTGTATTTTCTTGTCACACAAAATTACATACATATGGTGAGATTGGCAACAAAATGCGACATTGAATATGTAGAAAAGTCCAAAAACGTACAATTTTCCATATTATTCGTACTCTATCACCTTGTCGCTAACGGGCATAGTGACTAAATTTGCAGCAGATTTCTAACTTAAACCACAATGCTACTAAAAAAATCAATCCTTTGCGCCCTGTTGCTCGGAATGGCAACAGCAGGACAGGCACAGCGTAAGGTGCAGGCACTCGGCAGAGGTGTCGTGGCGGTAAACGACGGCAACAACGTCACGCTGACCTGGCGCAGGCTGGCCCAGGAACCCGAAAGCTGCAAGTACAACATCTATGTGTCCTCCTCGAAGGACGGGGCATACACCTTGCTCAACAGCGCTCCCCTGTCCAAGACCAACTATGCTACCACACTGTCGAAGGTGCCCTACAACAGCTACATCGCCGTCACCATGCTCGACAACGGGAAGGAAAGCGAGAAGAGCAAGCCGTTCCTTTTCAAGAACAACGGACTGAGAAACATATTCATGGAAATCAGGTTTGACAAGTCTCCACTGAAAAAGGCAAACTACACTACCAAGTTTGTATGGCCTTGTGACCTCAACGGCGATGGCGAATACGATTACGTCGTCGACCGATGCCCTACCGATGGGTCCCGGAACTTTTATCTTGAAGGATATCTTGCCGACGGAACATTCCTTTGGAACGTGGATCTTGGCGTGAACGAAAGGCCCTGTGACGGGCAGAACGACAACCTGTGCGCGTACGACATCGACTGCGACGGCAAGGGAGAGGTGATCGTCCAGACATCAGACGGCACGCGGTTTTGGGACAAGGAGAAAGGGACGTGGGGCAAATACCTGTTTGGCAAGGACACGGGCGACTCCGACGGCGACGGAATCATCGACTATGACACACAGGAGACGAAAAACCCTCCTCGATACATGACCGTCATCGACGGCATGACGGGCACGGAGAAGGCATCGGCGGAGTTCGCATATGATGAGGCATACAACAGGACAAACAAGGGTTCCCTGATGGGAGACGAGTACAACAAGCATGAAGGACACACGGGAATATTCTACCACGACGGTGTCCATCCCGCCATTGTGGGCGAATGGCACACGCGCTCCAAGGAGGGAGAGCACTACTACCGCAACGTGGCTTTCGCGTATCAGGGCGGAGCGTGGAAACTGCTGTTCAGCAAGCAAACGGGAGGTGCCGTGTTCCACCAGATAAGGATAGCCGACGTTGACGGCGACGGTTGCGACGAGATGCTGTCGGGAGCCTATGCCATGGACCAGGACGGTTCCACCCTGTACAACTCTGGCATAGGGCACGGTGACCGCCATCGCATCAGCGACATCGACCCAGAGCGCCCCGGACTGGAGTGCTTTGCCATCCAGCAATACGCCCCCGACATGCTCGGCCAAATCCTTTACGATGCCGCCACGGGCGAGCCCATCAAGAAATGGTACCTCAACGAGGTGGGCGACGTGGGCAGAGGAGAGTGCATGGATGTCGACCCCAACCACTTGGGCTGGGAGATGTGGTCTACCATGGACGGTGTGTATGACGCCAAGGGAGACCGCATAGATGGCCTCAACAAGACTTACCCCACGGAGGGCATCTGGTGGGACGGACAGCTGGACAGGGAAATCGTACAGTCGTCCGACTCCCACTACAACGTCTACATCATGAAGTTTGACGGCACGCGTCTCGTGCAGCCTGCCAAAGAGTCTGGTTACCAACTGATAACCAGCTACGGAAAACGCGCCAAGTTCTGGGGGGACATCATCGGAGACTGGCGTGAGGAGATGGTGCTAATAAGGCAGGTTGACGGTGTCTGCCAAGGCATCGTGGGGCTCAGCACCGGCAGCACGACTGACGTCAACAACATCTATTGCCTGCAACAGGACCCTCACTACAGGGGCGACTGCACGACAAGGGGATATTACCAAAGTCCCAACCCCGGCTTCTACCTGGGTTACGGCATGCCTCGTCCACAGTTGCCGCCTGTGATGCAGGCCAACGAGGAGTGCGACGTGTTCGGCATTGCCGACGGCAACGCCACGGTCACACCTCGCGATGGCTTAAAGAACATTTACATGATGCCGGTCAAGAAACAGAACCTGACGCTCCGCGGGCTCAAGGGCAACACCCAACTGTGGAAATCGCAGCAGGGGACGCTGACTCTTGAAGGCAAGAACGAGTCCACAGGCAACACTATCGTCTCGGAGGGCACACTCAACCTGCAGGGTGACATCGCCGGAACCGTGGACCTCCGCGCCCGCGGCACGCTGTCCGGAAACGGATCGGTGGGAGGCATCATGGTTGAGGGTGCGCTGAACTATGAGGGCTGCCGCATCATGCCAAGCAAGGTGATAACGGTGAACAGCACGCTCACCCTGGACAAGAAGACGTATATGGAGATCAACACCGACGACAGCGCCTTCGTCAAGGTCAACGGCGACCTCGCCATCACGGCACCGGTGGTGTTCACCATCCGTGCTACCGACATAAAAGCGGGGACCTACAAGCTCATAGAATACACTGGGCAATTTTCCGGAAGCACCGACAACTTCAGCGTCAGAGGGCTAACTGGCCTTTCGTGCAACGTCATCAACAAGGACAGGGCCATATACCTGAGCGTGGCTGACCAGCGCGAGCCCGCCGACCAGGTCGTATGGACTGGGAAAAACGGGAATGTCTGGGACTATCGGGCCGACAATTTCTCGCTCGGCGGAACAGACACTTCGTTTGCTACGGGCGACGGTGTCGTGTTCAACGATGACGCCAGCGCTACCACCGTCAAGGTGGACGAGCTGATGTCGGCCGGTTCCGTCACATTTGAAAACGACAGCAAGGCCATCGTCATCACAGGCAACGGAGGCATCTCGGGTGCTGCCAACGTGACCGTGAACGGCACGGGGCGTGTGCTGCTCAACGCCACGAAGAGCGACTATACGGGCAAGACCACCGTCAACTCCGGGACGCTTGTCGTCAAGCAACTGGCCGACGCAGGCACAGCCTCGTCAATAGGCGCGGCAACAGCTGCGGCAAGCAACTTCCTGATAGGCAAGGCCACACTGCAAATCAACAACACGAACACCGCTACCAACCGCGGTCTCACACTCGCCGACACCGCTACGATACAAGTCTCTTCGGGCACAACAGCACTGAAAGGAATCATTGTCGGAAAGGGCGTGCTGCGAAAGACGGGCGGCGGCCAGCTGAACATCACCTACAGCGGAAACAACACATGGGCGGGAACGATACTGGCTGGCGGCACGTTGGCCATGGGCGCGTACAACACGACATTCGGCCTGCCGACGTCTACCATCCACGTCACAGCCAATTCCACGCTGACCCTATTCAACACCACCCAATCAAGCAATGCGCCTACGTTGCTGAACACCATCCTGATTGACGAGGGCAAGACGCTGAACTTCAAAGCCGGAAGCCGCTGCCACATACGCGGGGCGCTGAAGGGGAAAGGCACGTACAAAGTCAGCTTCCCCTACGTGAGGGGCGATGTCTACACGAACACGAGTGACTTTGAAGGCACCTATCAGGTGACCACATCCAACTGCCGCTTTGTGCAAGGCATGGACTTGTCAAAGGCGACGCTGAAGCTGGACCAAGGTTCGTATGCGGCAGGCTTCAAGGCCGGAAAGAGCGACGAGGTCAACTACACCCACAAGATCGGAACGCTGACCGGCACCGGCACGCTCGGCACGGGCACATGGCAGATCTCGCGCCTGCTGGTCAACTACAGGACGACTTCCACGGCAGCATCGTGCGACGCCGTGACCATCAACGGCACCGCCGTCCTCGACAGTCCTGTCATCGACATGCAGAGGTTGTCGGGCTCCTACATCCCCGGCAATGCTGAATTTGCCGTCATCAAGGGTGACGGCCACCGCATCGTGAGGGGCAACGTCACCGTCCTGCCCGCCACGCCCAGGGTGGGCTATGAGTGGGACACGTCGCGCCTGGCAAGCGACGGGGTCATCACCATCACGAAAAGCGCAACGGGAATCGACGGCACGCGCGCTGACGGCGACACCAACGCCGCCATGTACGACTTGCAGGGGCGCAAGGTCCGCAAGGCCTCAAGGGGTGTCTACATCGTAAACAAGAAGAAAATACTGGTTAACAGATAGACAGGCCTCTCTGACAGCCCCCCTCGACCCCGCCACTGGCTGTGGCGGCAAAGCACAGGTTGACGCATAGCCCAGGACATGCTTGCTTTGGCAAGCGGCTCTGGGCTATGTCCATGCATGGCTGCGCGCCACAAGCTGGAGGGGAGCTTTTTGGGAGTCTTGGGCAAAAGGGGGAAAGGGTGAGTGACGGCAAGACAAGACGCCTTGCACATTTCTTGCGAACAAATCGGCTGTGAAGGCAATAATACCGCGCCTCGTGCGTTATAAAAAGGTACGTACACAGATTGAAGACTTTTTATGATCGAATACATTCACGGCGAGCTCACCGAGCTCACCCCCACGCTGGCTGTCGTTGAGGCCGGCGGGGTGGGCTATGCGCTCAACATATCACTCAACACCTACACGGGCGTGCAGGGCAAGAAGCAGGTGCGCCTCTATGTGCACGAGGTGCTCGTGGCCGGCGGCCGCGACGACTCGTTCACGCTCTATGGCTTTGCCACGCGCCAGGAGCGCGAGCTTTACCGCATGCTCATCTCCGTGTCGGGCGTGGGAGCCAACACGGCACGCATGATGCTCTCGTCCATGACCCCCGCCGAGCTCTGCGACGCCATCGCGGGCGGCAATGAGAAGACCATCAAGAGCGTGAAGGGCATCGGCCTGAAGACGGCCCAGCGCGTCATTGTCGACCTGAAAGACAAGATCGTGGCGTCGGGCATCGCCAATGAGCTCCACGTGTCGGCAGGCGGCAAGGAACAGCCCGCGGTCAACAGCGCCGTGAAGGACGAGGCCGTGTCGGCCATGACCATGCTCGGCTTCTCACCGGCGCCAGCGGCCAAGGTGGTGACAGCCATCCTCACCGAGCAGCCCGACATGGCTGTGGAGGCGGTAATCAAGGAAGCGCTGAAGCGCATCAAGTAATCGACAGGAATGAACATCAGGAAACACGGCATATCAATCCTCATCGGGCTGGCCATCACCATGGCCGGCTATGCTTTTGTGTATCCGCACCAGCAGGTCGACCCGCGCCAGCAAGCGAGGCGCACACAGCAAGGCAAGGGCAAGCAGGACGGCCAACGGCAACAAGACAAGAAGACCGGGGGCAACAAGAGCGTAGGCAACCTCAACGACCTCATCATCGACGAAGACTCCATACCCGACTCGCTGCTCCACCCCCGCTGGAAGATACAGCGCACCGTGCCCCTCACCTACGATGACCTCGACCAGGGCGTGCTCGACCTGAAGCGCCCCGAAGGCTTGCGCTATGAGGTGAGCTACAACGACTCGCTCGACCGCTACGTCATCGGCGCCAAGTTTGGCGACAGCTACCTCGCGGCACCGTTCATGATGACCACTTCCGAATACCTGAAGTGGAGCGGGAAACATGCCCGCGACGCTTATTTCCGCTCGAAGAACGATGAGATCTACGAGGCCAAGGGCAAGGAGAAATTCGACTTCGCCGACATGCACTTCGACCTCGGCCCCGCGGAGAAAATCTTCGGGCCGGGCGGCGTGCGCATCCGCACACAGGGAACGGCCGAACTGAAGTTTGGCGCCACCAACAAGAAGATCGACAACCCGTCGCTCCCAGTGCGCAGCCGCAACAAGACCACCATGGACTTCGACGAGAAGATCAACCTCAACGTCAACGGCAAGGTGGGCGACAAGGTCAACATGAACCTCAACTACAACACCGACGCCACCTTCGACTTCGACTCGCAGAACATGAAGCTGAAGTACGACGGCAAGGAGGACGAGATCGTCAAGCTCGTCGAAGGCGGCAACATATCCTTCCCCAGCAACTCCTCACTGGTGCAAGGCGCAAGCTCCCTGTTTGGCCTGCGCACCGACTTGCAGTTTGGCAAGCTCAAGCTGCAGCTCGTGGCCTCGCAGAAGAAGAGCTCGTCCAAGAGTGTCTCCTCAAAGGGAGGCACACAGCTCACCCCCTTCGAGATCGACGCGGCCGACTATGAGGAGAACCGCCACTTCTTCCTCTCACAGTATTTCCGCAACCGCTACGACGCGGCCATGAAGACGCTGCCCAACCTGACCACGGGCGTCACCATCAACCGTGTGGAGATATGGGTGACCAACAAGACGGGCACCACCAACAACACCCGCAACATCGTGGCCCTGACCGACCTGGGCGAGAACGCCAAGGTGAGCAACGCCATGTGGTCGGCAGGCGGGTCGCCCGTGCCGGCCAACAACGCCAACACGGAGTATGCGACCGTCGTGGGCCAGCTGGCCGAAGCGCGCGACATCGACCAGACCTCCACCGTGCTCGACGGCGCCGGACTGGTGGGCGGCTCCGACTACGAGAAGCTGCAGAGCGCACGCCTGCTCAGCTCCTCCGAATACACCGTCAACACGGCCCTGGGATACGTCTCGCTGCGCACCTCCCTGCAGACCGACCAGGTGCTGGCCATTGCCTACGAGTACACCTATGGCGGACAGACCTACCAGGTGGGCGAGTTTGCCAGCGATGTCACCGACGTGAACAAGGCGCTATTCGTCAAGTCGCTCAAGAACACCAGCAACAACCCGCAACAAGGCAACTGGGACCTGATGATGAAGAACGTCTACTACCTGGCCTCATCCGTGGAGCGGGAGAAGTTCAGGCTCGACGTCAAGTACCAGAGCGACACCACGGGCGTGTACCTCTCTTATATCCCCGAGCAGCAGGTCAAGGACCAGACGCTCATCAAGTTTCTGGGCGCCGACCGTCTTGACAACAACAACAAGGCGCACCCCAACGGCTACTTCGACTATGTGGAGGGCTACACCGTCAGCAACGGCCGCGTGTTCTTCCCCGAGGCCGAGCCCTTCGGCAGCTATCTCTACGACAGGCTCGTCAGCGCGGGCGTGCCGGCAAGCAAGGCGGCAAGCTATGCCTTCACCGAGCTCTACGACTCCACGAAGACCGTGGCCAAGCAGATTGCCGAGAAGGACAAGTTCCTCCTGCAGGGCCAATACAAGGGCACATCGGCCAACGTCATCTCACTCGGCGCCTACAACGTGCCGCAGGGCTCAGTGGTCGTGACGGCCGGAGGTGTCACCCTCACGGAGGGCTCCGACTATAGCGTAGACTACAGCGGGGGCGAGGTGACCATCCTCAACCAAAGCATCATAGACGCCGGAACGGCCGTCAACGTGTCGCTCGAGAGCCAGAGCGACTACTCGCAGGAGCGCAAGACCATGCTCGGCATGAACTGGCAGTACGACTTCTCCAAAAACTTCCAGATGTCGGGCACACTGCAGCACCTGTCCGAGCAGGCGCTCACCACCAAGGTGTCCATGGGATCGGAGCCCCTCAACAACACCATCTGGGGACTCAACCTCAACTGGAAGCACGAGTCGCAATGGCTGACCAACGTGCTCGACAAGATACCGTTCCTCCACCTCACACAGCCCTCGCAGATCTCTTTCACGGGCGAGTTTGCGCAGCTCATCGCCGGCAAGGCAAGTGGCGTGCAGGACAACGCGTCCTACATCGACGACTTCGAGAACACCACCGACAAGATCAGCGTCCTCGACCCTTACAGCTGGGTGCTCTCAAGCGTGCCGTCAATGTTCCCCGAGCACCAGGACAAGACCACCCTGCGCAGCGGCTTCAACCGCTCGCAGATGGCATGGTACTCCATCGACCCGCTCTTCACGCGCCGCAGCAGCAGCCTCACGCCGGCACACATCAAGAGTGACCTCAACCAGCTGAGCAACCCCTACATACGCGAGTGGTATGTCAACGAGCTCTTCCCCAACCGAGACGTCAACTCCTACAGCGGCGCCACGGCCACGCTGCCTGTGCTCAACCTGGCCTACTATCCCAACGAGCGCGGACCTTACAACTTCAATCCGGACCTCAACGCCGACGGGACGCTCAACAATCCGGCCCAGCACTGGGGCGGCATGATGCGCAAACTGGAGACGACCGACTTTGAGAACGCCAACATCGAGTATGTGGAGTTCTGGATGCTCGACCCCTTCATCAACAGCCGCGGCCGCGCTGACGAGGCTGACTACGGCGGCGACCTCTACTTCAACCTCGGCGAGGTGTCGGAGGACGTGCTCCACGACGGCAAGAAGTTCTACGAGAGCGGCATGCCTGTCGACGGCTCGCAGAGCTTCACGCTCACCCAGTGGGGCAAGATTCCCACGCAGTCCACGGTCACCTACGCCTTCGCCACCAGCAGCGGCTCCCGCCAGTTGCAGGATGTCGGTCTCAACGGCCTCAACGACCAGGAGGAGCAGCAGTTCCAGAGCTACCAGGACTTCCTCACCCAGATCCAGGGCAAGGTCAACGCCGCCGTGTGGGACTCCATCTGGGCCGACCCAGCCAACGACGACTACCACTACTTCCGTGGCGACGACCTCGACCGCATGGAGGCCGACATCCTCAGGCGATACAAGTACATCAACAACCCGCAGGGCAACTCGCCCGACTCGGAGGGCAACTCGGGACGCTTCGACACCTCTTACAAGAGCACACCCGACGTGGAGGACATCAACCAGGACTACACGCTCAACGAGTATGAGAAATATTACCAGTACCACGTGTCCTTGCGGCCCGAGGACATGGAGGTGGGCCGCAACTTCATCGTCGACAAGCGCGAAGTGGCACCCAAGCTCCGCAACGGCGAGACGGGCCACTGGACATGGTACGAGTTCCGCATACCGCTGGAAGACTTCGAGAAGCGGGTGGGCAACATCAATGATTTCTCGTCCATACGCTTCATGCGCACCTTCCTCACGGGATTCAAGCACCCGGTGGTCTTGCGCTTCGGCACCTTCGACCTCGTGCGCGGCACGTGGCGTGTCTACGAGCAAAACCTCGACAACACCACACAGACAGGCACCATGACCACCGCCTCGGTCGACATCGAGGAGAACAGCGACAAGTCGCCCGTCAACTACGTGCTGCCGCCGGGCATCAAGCGCGGACAGGACCCCACCCAGCCGCAGCTCGTGGAGTCGAACGAGGCCGCCTTGCAAATCAATGTCAGCAACCTCTCGTCGGGTGAATCGAAGTGCGTCTACAAGAACTCCACACTCGACCTACGCCAGTACAAGCGCCTGCAAATGTTCGTGCACGCCAACGCCAACGAGCAGAACGTCACCAACCTGCAGGACGACCAGCTGGCCGTCTTCATACGCCTGGGATCCGACTACAAGAGCAACTACTACGAGTACCAGATACCACTGAAGCTCACGCCGGCCGGCCACTACGACCGCTACACGCTCGCACAGGTGCAGCAGGTGTGGCCCGAGGACAACATGCTCGACGTGCCCCTGTCGGTCTTCACGGCTGTCAAGAAGGCGCGCAACACAGCCAAGGCCAACGGGCTGGCCTCCTTCAACCGGGCCTACGAGGCCTACGACGAGAGCCACCCGCAAAACAAGGTCACCGTCATGGGCAACCCCACGCTCGGTGAGGTCAAGACGCTCATCGTAGGCGTCAGGAACCTGGCGAGCGAGCAGAAGAGTGGTGAGGTGTGGATCAACGAGCTGCGCCTCAAGGAGTACAACAACTCGGGCGGATGGGCCGCCAACGGCAACCTCAACGTGCAGCTCTCCGACATGGGCACCGTCAACCTGCAGGGACGCTACGTCTCGCAAGGCTTCGGAGGACTGGAGCAGGGTGTCAGCGAGCGATCGCAGGACGACCAGAGCAACGTGTCGTTCACCACAAGCCTCGAGCTGGGCAAGTTCTTCCCCGACAAGGCCAAGGTGTCGGCACCGCTCTACTACAGCGTCACCAAGGAGGTGACAAGGCCCAAGTACAACCCGCTCGACACCGACATGGAACTCGACGACGCCCTCGAAAGCATGGACAAGCACGAGCGCGACTCGGTGGAGAACATTGCCGTCACCAAGACCATCAACCGCAACTTCTCGCTCTCCAACGTTCGCGTGGGCATACAGACCAAGCGACACCCCATGCCCTACGACCCGGCCAACTTCTCCTTCTCCTACAGCCACTCGCATGCACACACGCAGGGCGAGACGACGGTCTATGAGAACGAGGACAACTGGCGTGGAGGATTCAACTACAACTGGAGCCCGGTCTACAAGGCATGGGAGCCGTTCAAGCGGCTCAAGAGCAAGAGCAAGTGGCTCGACATACTCAAGCGATTCGGCCTCAACTGGCTGCCGCAGAACGTGGCCTTCAACACCGAGATGACGCGCAACTACTACGAGCTGCAGGAGCGCGACATGGAGTCGCTCGAGGGCTCGCAGCTGCCACTCACCTTCTCGCAGCAGTTCCTCTGGAACCGTGACTTCCAGCTGAGGTGGGACCTGACCAAGAACCTCCACATGAACTTCCAGAGCGCCACACATGCCGAAATCGAGGAGCCTTACACACCCGTCAACAAGGACCTCTACCCCACCCGATACGAGGCGTGGAAGGACTCGGTGTGGACCTCCATCAAGCACATGGGCACACCGCTCGACTACCAGCAGACGTTCACCATGTCCTATCAGCTGCCGCTCAACCTGCTGCCCATCTTCGACTGGGTGACCTCCGACGCTTCCTACAACGCCACCTACCACTGGGTGCGAGGCTCGGAGCTGGAGGACGGCACCAACCTGGGCAACACCATCCAGAACAACAGGCAGCTCAACATCAACGGCACGTTCAACCTCACCAAGCTCTACAACCACGTGCCCTTCCTCAAGGCCGCCAACGAGCGCTTCGACAAGGAGCCCAGCCGAGCGGAGCTCAACAAGAAGAAGCAGGACAAGAGCAAGGAGAAGGTGGAGAAGAAGAAACTCAAGGACGAGGAAGACCAGGTGCGCAAGAAGGCCGAAGCCGACGGCAAGGACCCCGAGGAGGCGGTCAGGCAGCTACAGCAGAAACGCAAGGAGGAACAGCAGAAGAAAGCGCAACTGCCCAAGAACAGGAATGCCTTCGAGAAGGAGATCAAGCTGCTGCCCGACACCACCATCGATGTCAGCCACGCGCGCAAGTCGAAACGCCTCATCGTCTCGGCCAAGACCATGGACGGACAGCGATACAAGCTCAAGTTCAAGAAGCTTGACGACAACAAGATACGCATCACCAACAAGGTCGACTCCGCCCTGAGGCTGAAGCTCACCGTCACCACCAAGCGTCCACTGGACGAGCAGAAGTGGTACCGCATCGCACAGTCGGTGGCCCGCGTGGCCATGATGGTGCGCAACGTGAGCATGACCTACCGCAACCAGTACTCCATCGTCCTGCCGGGTTTCATGCCCACGGTGGGCAACGCCTTCGGGCAGACGCGCAACAACAGCGCCAACGCTCTGGCGCCGGGCCTCGACTTTGCCTTCGGCCTCGTCGGCGACAGCTACATCGCCAAGGCCAGCGACAGAGGATGGCTGCTCATGAGCGACAGCGTGGCCACACCCGCCACGACCAACAAGACCGAGGACCTGCAGCTGCGCATGACGCTGGAACCGGTGAAGAACCTCAAGATCGACCTCACCGCCACGCGCGCACAGACCACCGCACGCAGCATACAGTACATGTATGAGGGCAACCCCACCACGCAGACGGGCACATTCACCATGACCACCATCTCGCTGGGCTCGGCCTTCGAGGGCATTGGCAACGCCAACAACGGGTACCACAGCGCCACGTTCGACAAGTTCTGCCGCTCGCTCGAGGGCTTCCGACAGCGTGTGGAGGCCCGCTACGCCGGGGCCGTCTATCCTGCGGGCACCGCCTTTGCGGGCAAGAAGTTTGACGCGGCCAACGGGGGGGTCAACCTCTACAGCGCCGATGTCATGGTGCCGGCCTTCCTGGCCAGCTACACCGGCATGGGCGGCAAGGGCCTCGACATCTTCCCCGCACTCACGAAGTTGCTCCCCAACTGGACCATGCGCTACAGCGGGCTGAGCAAGCTGCCCTGGTTCCGCGACGTCTTCAAGAGCGTCAACCTCAACCACAGCTACAAGAGCGTCTATGCCGTGGGCAGCTACCAGAGTTACAGCACCTACATGCAGCTCATGGGCGCAGGCCTCGGCTTCATCACCGACGCCACGACAGGCAACCCCATCCCCAACTCGATGTACAACGTGTCGACCGTGAGCATCAACGAGGCCTTCTCGCCCCTGCTGGGCGTCGACGTCACCCTGCAGAACAATCTCACCTGCAAGCTCGAGTACCGACAAACGCGTGTGCTCTCCCTGTCGATGACCAGCGTGCAGATCAACGAGGCGGTCAGCAAGGACTGGGTGCTCGGCATGGGCTACAAGCTCAACAACTTCAACCTCTTCGGCTCGCGCAACCACCGACAGGTGAAGAGCAACGGCAAGCGCGGCGCCAACAACCAGACGAAGAACAACAGTAACACGTCCGCCCGCGGCGGCACCAACCACAGCCTCAACCTGCGCCTCGACCTGTCGTTCCGCAAGCAGGCCAGCATCACGCGCGACATCGCAGCCATGGCCTCGGCAGCCAGCAGCGGCAACACCGCCTTCAAGCTCTCGTTCATGGCCGACTACACACTGTCGAAGCTGATGACCATGAGCTTCTACCTCGACCGCCAGACCAACACGCCGCTGCTCAGCAGCAGCAGTTACCCGACGACGACGCAGGACTTCGGCCTCAGCCTCAAGTTCAGCCTCACGAGGTAGGCCGCCAGCCGAAAGATTCTTCCTGATTTTTTTTTTTTGGGGGGGGAGGGGAAGCGGTGAGACCCCAATGGGGGGCGAATGGATTTCGATGGGCTTGAAATGGATTGAAGCTCATCCGCAATTAGGTGTGACAAGGCCAATGGTTTTGAATGTAAACCGACAAAACCCCATCCCTTCTCGGGGAAGCCCTGTCGGGCTCATGACGGGAGGAGAGGCGTGTCTCTTGTGAGAAAGCTCACGAGCCACACCTCTCCTCCCGTCATGGCGGCTGCGCCGCCTTCCCCTCAAGGGCTGGCCATCAACCAGGTTAAACCGCTCACGCATTAGGGGGCTACCGTACCCGGAACGGTAAACCGTAAAAACGCTTGCGCGATGGCCTACACTTACGCTTACCGTAGGCGACAGAGCATGCACTTACGCTTGCCGTAGACGACGGCCCGCACTTTCCGTAGGCGACGGCCCGCACTTGCACTTTCCGTAGGCGACGGCCTGAAAGGCCAAAAGTCCATAGCAGGGCAAGCGAAGCGGCACCCTGGGTAAGAAAACGAGCGTGAGCCTACGCCCTATAGGGGCAAAAGTATATACGCTTCCTCCTCTGCGCACATCGCAACCACCTTAATGAAACAATGAAAACATGAAAACGATGCGCCGCTTCCTCCTTTGCGCACATCGCAACCACCTTCATGTAACCTGTAACCTTGTAACCTTTTGCCTTTTCACCTGGATGCTCATCCGTCCTTGCGCCAAGGCACAACAAGGGCGCATGCAATGGCCGTCGCATGCTGCAAAGTAGAGCGAAGGCCTGCGCAAGCGGCAAAGCACAGGCCGTTTGCGGGCTTCAGCTCTTGTGCGTCATGATGTCGAGCACCATGTCGTCGGTGGCGCACATGGCCTCCTTGCCGATGCTGGTGAGGTTGTGTATGCTCCGGTCCACATCCTTGTCGATGATACCCTCCGCCTCGGTGACATGCTTGCCCTCGCGAGCCAGGACGGCCGAGAGCAGGGCCGTCGACACGCCCGAACTGATCTTCAGGGCGCAACTGGGCTTGGCTCCGTCGCAGATCATGCCCGTGAGGTTGGCAATCATGTTTCTCACGGCGTGGCAGATGTCCGCGTAGCCGCCGCCCATGAGGTAGGTGATGCCGCAGCTGGAGCCGATGCTTGCCACCACACATCCGCACAGGGCCGAGAGCTTGCCCAGGCTCTGCTTGATGTAGATGGCCGTGAGGTGGCTCAGCGTCAGCGCCCTGATGAGCTCCTCCTCGGTGTTCTCGTTCTCCTCGGCATAGACCGCCACGGGGTTGGTGGCGCAGATGCCTTGGTTGCCCGATCCGCTGTTGCTCATGACGGGTATCATGGCTCCGCCCATGCGGGCGTCGCATGCCGAGGCGGTCTTGGCGATGATGTGCGAGAAGATGCTGTCGCCGAAGATGCCCTTGCTCAGCGGGCGGTCCATGGTCTTGCCCAGGCAGTGGCCGTAGTTGCCCTTGAGCGAAGCCGCGGCGGCGGCGATGTTGAGGCGCTTGGCCTCGAGGATGAACCTGATCTCGTCGAGGGGCGTGGTCATGGCGTAGTCCCACACGGTCTTGAGGTTGAGCCTCAGCCCGTCGCGCTCGTCGTCCTGCCCCATGCACTGCCGCTTGTCGAGCAGCACCTGTCCGCAGCGCTCCTCATAGACGAAGTTGGTGTGGCTGCCGGCGATGACAGCCTTGGCCGTGTCGTCGCCTGCCCGGCACAGCACCTCGATGTAGAGCTTCTCGCTGGTATCGGGCTTGAGCTTGATGTCGATGCGGTCATCGGCGATGTAGCGCTTGCCCTCTTCGAGTGTCTCGGGCGTGAGGTCCTTGATGACCTCCAGCTGATACTCCGACTTGCCCACGATGGCTCCCAGCGCCACGGCGATGGGCAGTCCGATCATGCCCGTACCGGGTATGCCGACCCCCATGGCGTTCTTGAGCATGTTGGCCGACAGCCACACGCTGATCCGCTCGGGCCTGCGGCACAGGTCTTCCGTAGCGCGCGCCACACAGAGTGCCACGGCCATCGGCTCGGTGCACCCCACGGCGGGCACCACCTCCTGGTGGATGAGCGCCAGTATCTGTTCTCTCGTTTCCTTGTCAAGCATGGTTCTTGGGGTTTTGTTTCGGCGGATTATTCCTCGCGGATCTTGATCTCGCAGTTGTCGAGCGAATCGATGATGGCCAGGCTCTCGCAGCGTATGCCCTCGCGTTCGATGACCTCGCGTCCGTGCTGGAAGGCTTTCTCGATGATGAAGCCCATGCCCACGAGCTCCGCGCCGCCCTGGCGGCAGAGGTCTATGATGCCCTTGGCGGCGTTGCCGTAGGCCAGGAAGTCATCGATGAAGAGCACCTTGTCGTGAGGCGTCAGGTAGTCCTTGGAGATGACCACGTGATACTCGCGCTGCTTGGTGAACGAGAAGACGGTGGTCGAGAGCATGTCGCCCATGGTCGACGGTTTCTTCTTCTTGGCGAACACCACGGGCAGGTCCAGCAGAAATCCCATCATGATGGCCGGTGCGATGCCGCTGGCCTCAATGGTCAGAATCTTGTTGATCTCCGATGAAGCGTATCGCCGGATGAACTCCACGGCTATCTGCTTCATCAGGTTGGGGTCAAGCTGATGGTTGATAAACTTGTCCACTTTCAGAATTCCGCCAGGGTAGCATTTGCCGTCCTTGAGGATGCGATCTCTCAGTAGTTTCATATTTTGCTCTGTTATTGGTACGATTTGCAATTGCTGATGCAAACTTACACAAAAAATATGAGGATTGGGACGGATATGACAAATAATGTGGCCGGGAGGATAAAAAAACTTCATGCGCATCTCCCGCGTCTGTCGTTTTATGCGTACCTTTGCATCGCAGAGGGCCTCTCTTCCGAAGCCTCCTCCTTGACACCATTTTTCTCCCCATGCAGATAGACATCCTCTGGTTGCGACGCTGGTTTGCCACGTTCAACCGGCAATACTTCGACGGCGGCCTGCCCACGCCCCGCTTCCACATCGGCCACTCGCGCACGCAGCTCGGCACCTTGTCCTTCAAGCGCAAGATGACGCTTCGCGGCGCACGCCTCTTCGACTTCTCCCTGGGCATGAGCAACTACTACGACCAGTCGGAGCGCCAGTTCCAGAGCGTGCTGCTCCACGAGATGATCCACCTCAGCATCGCCGCAGCAGGCATGAAGGACACGTCGCCCCACGGCGTGGTGTTCCGCGGCATGATGAGCCGGCTCAACCGCGAGGGGTGGGACATACACGTCATGACACCCACAAGCGGACTGGCGAGGGCTCATACGGGCTCCGCGCAGGTTATCGGGCAGTACCTGGTGCTGGCCATCGAACTGGTCAACGGGAAACACTATCTCTCGTCGGTGAATCCCCGCTATGCCCGCACGATCCACGGGCAGCTGGCCGATGTCAGCAAGATCAAGCATGCCGCCTGGTACACCACCTCCGACCCATGGTTTGCCGACAAGCCCAGGATACGCAGTCTCAAAGGCATCGCCGTCAGTGAAGACACCTATGCCGCCAAGACGGCAAGCATGAAGCCCATCCACTTCTGACCGCCGCCCCGTTCGGTCGTATAGCCCGCTATGCTCCCTCACTCGCTGACACTCTGGCCTCGAAGAGAACCTCAAAAATCGGGGCAAAGCCCATTTTCACTCAAGTTTCTGATTTAGCGAATTGGCTGCGCCCGGCTCTGCCGCTTGCCTTAGCAAGAAAACCATCTGTTTCCATAGCTCAGGGCTGTGTACTTACCGGGCTTTCAGCCCGTTTTTGGCTAAATCCGAAACTTCAATATTTTATAGAACCCACCTCAAAAAGGGCAACACGGGATTGTGTGTGTATGTGAGGGTGGGATGCTGTGTCAGCGGACCTGCGCGCGAAACTCGCTGGGCTTCATGCCCGTCTTCATCTTGAACTTGGAGGAGAAATAGTCAGGCGAGTCAAACCTCAAGCGGTAGGCAATCTGCTTGACACTCATGTCAGTCGTGGCCAGCAGCTCCTTGGCCCGCTGGATGCGCAGCTCCTGCTGGTAGAAGGCAGGCGACACACCGGCAAACTCCTTGAACAACTTGCGGAAATTGCTGTAGCTGACCCCCATGTCGCTCGCTATGTCCTGGATGGCGAGGTCATCTTCCAGCCCGTCGCGTATCAGCCGCCGCGCCTGGTTGACCATGTCCACGTGCTCATGGTTGCGGCTGAGCTGGTTGGTGCGCTCCAGCGAGTACATCAGTCCCAGGAGGTGGTTGACCACACCGGCCAGCGTCTGCTGCACATAGGGAGCCTCGACCTGCGCCACGCGCATGGCCTCCTCGTAGAGGCGGAGGATCTCGCCGGAGTAGCCCACGTGGTAGACGGGGTGGCTCACCGACAGGAAGCCTGCCCGCACCCGGTGGTCCATGTTGGCTCCGCGAAAGCCGATCCAGTGGCTCTTCCACCCCACGGCGGACAGAGGGTGGTAGCTGTGCCACTCGCCGGGGAAGAGCAGGAACATGTCGCCCGCCTTGAGGTGCGCCTCGCCCGCCGACGCCGAGCGAAACAAGCCCTCGCCCTCGGGCTGGTAGAGCAACTGGTACTCGTTGAGCACGCGCCCCTTCTCAAGGGTGAAATAATAGCCGTCGGCGTGTCCGTGGGTGGGGTAGTCGTCGCCCGGCGCTATCTCCTCGTAGCCCACGGTGCTCACCGTGAGGCCCCACTCGGCGTCGCGCTCATTGGCTATCAGGTATTTGCTGGTCTGCATGGCTTAGGTGTTTTTATCGGTTGCTTCTTGGCTCTTCTGTCAGGTCGTTCACAACATGAGTGGCACGTATCAAAATGCCGGACGAGCTCCCGCCTTGTCCCAAGGTGCCTTCCCGTCTCCCGATCCTCTATGCACCATTGTCGCGCAGGGTCAAAGAAAACAGTTCGGCAACTCTTCTCCAGGTGCGGGACGTTTGAAATCGTGTTCTTTCTTATATTGCCGGCAAATTGTATCGCGGTGCAAATATATGTTTTTTCCCTGATATCCCGCTCTGTAAATCAAGAAAAACACATCCCGTTCTGTCTTTTCCCGGTTCTTTTCCCGGTTCATTGTCCGAAATCGCGTGGCGCGCCTGTGGCACATGGGCGCATGGGTTTCATGGTTTCCTTAGGGTCGTTTCGACGACTGTGGCGGATGAGACATACCCAACAAAAAGGCCATGCCCAAGACCAGCGTCACGGCGACACGGTCATTCGGGCACAGCCACAAAACATATTCTCTATTTCCTATTGTAGATTTGGCTTCCGCTCATCAGCGACAGGCCTTCCCCCTTACAGCGGATACTCGTCGAAGGCGTAGAGCACCGTCGAGAGGTAGCGCTCGCCCGTGTCGGGCAACAGGGCCACGATGGTCTTGCCCTTGTTCTCCGGGCGCTGGGCCAGCACGCTGGCGGCAAAGGCCGCTGCACCCGAGGAGATGCCCACGAGCAGTCCGTCTTGCTGGGCGAGCTGCCGTCCGGCAAGGATGGCGTCATCGTTAGCCACATCCAGCACCTCGTCGACCACGCCGGCATCGTAGGTGTTAGGCACAAAGCCGGCGCCGATGCCCTGTATCTTGTGGGGTCCCGACGGGCCGCCGTTGAGCACGGGCGACGAGGCCGGTTCCACGGCCACCACCTTCACGTTGGGGTTTTGCTCCTTGAGGTATCTGCCGATGCCCGAGACGGTGCCACCCGTTCCCACGCCTGCGACAAAGATGTCCACCTTGCCATCGGTGCCGTCCCATATCTCGGGACCGGTGGTCTCATAGTGCCTCTGCGGGTTGGCCTTGTTCTCAAACTGCTCGAGGATCACCGCGCCGGGGATGGTGTCGCGCAGCGCCTCAGCGGCCTTGATGGCCCCGGGCATGCCGTCCTTGCCGGGCGTGAGCCTCACCTCGGCACCGTAGGCCTTCACCAGGTTGCGTCGCTCCACGCTCATGGTCTCGGGCATGGTGAGGATGAGCTTGTAGCCCTTGACGGCCGACACGAGTGCCAGGCCGACGCCCGTGTTGCCACTGGTGGGCTCGATGATGGTGGCCCCCGGCTTGAGGATGCCCTTCTTCTCGGCGTCCTCGATCATGGCCAGTCCGATGCGGTCCTTCACGCTACCGCCAGGGTTGAAAAACTCCACCTTGGCAATGATGGGCTTGTCGAGGCCACGGAGGGCTGAAAACTTATTGAGTTCGACCAGCGGCGTGTGGCCGATGAGGTCTGTAATCTGCTTGTAAATCATAGTCGTCTGTTGTTTTGTCGATCATCCCTTGCGGACGATTTGCTGTGGCGTAATCCGCGCCCCGCCCGAGAGCGGGGTGCGACGCGTGCTTGTGTTGTCGTTTGTGTTGTGCCTGTGTGCGGCTCACTTCACGGCCTCAAATGCCTGGTCGAGGTCGTCGATGAGGTCCTGGTAGTGCTCCGTGCCGATGCTCAAGCGGATGGTGCCGTCGTAGATGCCCTGCTCCGTGGCCTCCTCCTCGGAGAGCTCCGAGTGGGTGGTGCTCTTCGGGTGCACGACGAGCGACTTCACGTCGGCCACGTTGGCCAGGTCAGAGAAGATCTTCAGGTGGTCGATGAAGTCCCATGCCTTCTGCTGTCCTCCCTCGATCTCGAAGGTGAAGATGGATCCGGCGCCATTGGGGAAGTAGCGCTTGTATAGCTCGTGGTTGGGATGGTCGGGCAGCGACGGGTGGTTGATCTTCTTCACCAGGGGCTGCGTCTTGAGGTAGTCGATGACCTTCAGCGTGTTGAACACATGGCGCTCCACGCGCAGGCTCAGCGTCTCCAGTCCCTGGAGCAGTATCCAGGCGTTGAACGGTGAGATGCAGGCACCCTCATCGCGCAGCAGCAGGGCACGCACACGCGTCACAAACGGGGCTGGCAGCTTGCCGAAGACCAGTCCGTAGTAGGAGGCGTCGGGCTGCGTGAAGCCGGGGAACTTGTCGTTCTGGAAGTAGTCGAACTTGCCGCCGTCGACGATGACACCACCGAGGCTCGTTCCATGTCCGCCGATGAACTTGGTGGCGGAGTGCACCACGATGTCGGCACCGTGCTCCAGCGGGCGGATGAGGTAAGGCGTTCCGAAGGTGTTGTCGATGACCACGGGGATGCCGTGGCGGTGGGCAATCTCGGCCGTGCGCTCGATGTCGGAGATGTTGGAGTTGGGGTTGGCCAGCGTCTCGATGAACACGAGCTTGGTGTTGGGCTGGATGGCCGCCTCCAGAGCGTCGTAGTCGTCGGGGTCGACGAAGGTGGAGTCGATGCCATACTTCGACAGTGTGTGCTTCAGCAGGTTGTAGGTGCCGCCGTAGATGGTCTGCGTGGCCACCACATGGTCGCCGGCATAGGCCAGGTTGGTGATGGCATAGGTCACGGCCGCTGCGCCCGAGGCGACGGCCAGTCCGCCCACGCCCCCCTCGAGGGCAGCCACACGATCCTCGAATACGCCCTGCGTGGAGTTGGTCAGTCGGCCGTAGATGTTGCCAGCGTCCTTCAGGTGGAAACGGTCGCTGGCGTGCTGGGCGCTGTGGAAGACATAAGAGGTGGTCTGGTATATGGGTACGGCACGGGCGTCGGTAGCCGGGTCGGCTTGCTCTTGTCCTACGTGAAGTTGCAGTGTCTCGAAGTGGAGTTTCTTTTCGTTGCTCATTGTTTTTCCCTTTCTTTGTTTTGGCCGCCGTGGGCCCTGATGAGAGGTCGGCGGTGGGTTGGTTTAATACATTTATTGATATTAACTGTTCACGGTTGCAAAGGTACTGCGACTTTTTGAAATCCACAATCGCTAAAACGTGTCATATTGCATACCATCTTTGTGGTATTCGTTACTTTTCATGCCTTTCCGCGGCCCGTCTCCACGTCTTTTTGTTCGTCAAGAGGGGCTCATTTCTCATTTTTTCTCCTCTATCTTATGGTATTGCTGTGTGCTCTCGGCCTCCATGCGCTGGCGCACTCGCTTTCCTCCGGAGAAGTTCCAGGTAACGCCGAAAAGGAATGAGGTGGGCTTGGTCCGGTTGTGGTAATACGCCGTGACATCGCTGCCGTCGGTTCTCCGCTGGCGTCCCTTGGCCCACAGCGTGGATTCGAGCGACAGGCGCAGCTTATCGTGGCACAGCGTCTTCCACAGGGAGGCGTCGACATTGCCCACGGGCTTCAGGTAATAATGTTCGATGCTGCTCCTGGTCTCCCAGTAAGCGTTCAGCGATCCGCCACAAGACGGTGAGAAGTTGAACTGGTTGTTCCACCAGAACTTGCCGCACCACTGACCGTTGATGGTCTCCTGCGCCGAGCGGAATCTCGACTGCAGGGCCGCCGCCTGCACCTTGGTGGTCCACCACTTGACGGGCGAGAGGCTCGCTTCCACACGAGCGCCGAAGGCCTGCTCGTAGTCGCCGTTCTCGGGCCTTGCCCATGTCACGTCGCCTTCCGTCCCATGCGCGTAATAGATGGGGTCCAGGATGCGCTCATAGAGCAGCGTGGCCTGGATGTGCCTGTTGAGCGAGAAGGCTGCCATGACCGAGTGGTCGCGTGGCGTGACGAGCGACGGGTTGCCCGTGGTGTAATAGCCGGGATTGGAGTAGACCTTGTAACTGTTGACCACGCTGTAGGGCATGTCCTCCACCGTATTCTGGTACATCAGCCTCAGCATGGTGCCCTTCTTCGGGCTGACCATCCACACGAGCATGGCCTGGGGGCAGAGGTAGTTGTCGGCAAACGTGGTCTCCGTGCCTTGCGTGGCCACCTTCATGTGGTTGCGCTGCAGGGTCAAGCCCGCGCTGTACATGACCATCTTGCTCCTGCCGGAAAAGTTGGCGTAGGCAGTGGGGATGTGTATGTCGACCCTGTTTGCCACCTCTGCTGTCAAGTCGTTGTAATGGATGTACTGGTATCCGGCGCCCGTCTCGAGCTTGTTGCCGTTGGCGAAGCAGAGCGTGTACTTCGGGGCGAAATGCAACAGTTGCGTCTTTTCCCTTGTCTTGTCCTCGAAGGTGGTGACCTCGTTTGTTTCCTCCGTTTGCGACTTGTGATGGTTCTGCAGCAGATAGTCGGCCGTGACGTCAAGGTTAGAGCCCCGGTCGTCGGTCGTCAGGACATACTTGGCCACCGTTTGCTGCGCGAAGGTGCTTTCCGGGCCGTGCAGGTAGACCTGATCCGTCTCCTCACTGTCGTTGTCATTATCAAGGATGGAGCTGTGTTGCTTGTTCTTGACATCAGCGTTCCCGATATACTCCGACACCGCCAACGTGGAACGCTTGGACAGATCATAACTGATATTCAGACGCGTGCGCAGGGCGTTGCTCCACGAGCGTGTCTTGGAAAAGTAATCCTTTCTTCGGCCGTCGGCATAGAGGTAGCTGTTCGAGGCGTCTTCCAGCAGTTTCTGATTGGCATAGAGCGCATAGTAGCTGACGCTCCATTTACCTTGGCTTGCGTTGACGGCAAGCGTGGGCGTCCCATAGACGTAGCCATACTTGGGCATGACCTCGCTCTCTGCTCTCAGAAATCCCGCGTAGCCTCCGTCCTTGGGTTTCTTCGTCGTGATGCGCAGGACGCCGCCTTTCTCGTTGGCACCCTCGCCCACCGTCAGGTAATCGACCTCTATCTTGTCTATCTGGGTGGGGAGCAAGGCCGCAAGTTCCTCCTGCGATGTAATCTTGACGCCGTTGACATAGATGGTCGGGAGATTTCCCATCAGCATTACCTTGCCTTCCGACACGTTCAAGCCCGGGAGAAACGCCAGCATCTCTTGCATCGTATTGCTTTTCTCAAGTCCTGTCCCACTGGGGCGCATGCTGTACCCGTGGGCGTTGTTGACGATGCGGTCGCCCTTGACCACCACCTCACCCAGGAGACGTGCGTCAGCGTCCATCTTGAAATCGACCACAAGGCTGTCCTGCCCATCGCCGAGACTGTCCTTGGCAAATTGCCGCTTATATCCCAGGCACTGGGCTGAAACAATCGCCTCGCGCTTTTTAGCGTCTATGGCGAAGCGACCGTCTGCGTTTGTGATGGTGCCCGCAATGTAAGCGGAGTCGGAGGAGGACAGCAACATGACTGTTGCGCCCGCAAGGGGCTGACCACTGGCATCGGCCACGCGGCCCACTATTTTCTGTCCCCGACATGGAAGCATGCCCAATATTGTTAAATAAAGAATTTTCATAATGTTTTTATTTTACAAATAACTTAACTCTATATTCGCTTTCCATACATGGCATCAAAAAGATTTCTAATATCAATTTCCATGTCCTCATCAGAAATCGCTTTGGGGCACGCATCATTAGGATTTTCCATATGCGTTTGCAAACATATTGTACAAATTGGCAATAACATACAGCTATCGCGATAATCTTTAAATTTAGACTCTGGCAAATAAGCGTCACTCGTTCTTTTCAACAAACCTAACGAATCTATTTCTCCCACCTTATGTGTGCCATCAAATTCTCTCGCAGTACATTTATACACATCTCCATTGTAATTGATAACGTATGAATTGTTATAATCCGCATAGCAATAGGAATTAGCGCAGTAAGAATTAGCAACGCTACTCGCAAATCCCAATTTACAAATATATTCATTCAGAGATTTTGCCTTGATATATAATTCTTCAGTTGGTTTCTCTTGCCATATCCGCTGCAAAGACACAGAAATCAATGATTTATCCACATCTTCCCAATTTCCTAATTCGTCAAACAATTCATGAAATGAGGAAATGTTTCTTAATGTGTAATTGCAGCTCACATTTATTCTAATATGCTGCCTCAAAGCATATCTCACATTTCTCAACACAATATCAAAAGTTCCTTCCCCGTGAAGCTTCTTCATCGTGTTATGATATTGTCGATTTCCGTCAAACGCTATTTGAAAACTTGTCGGTAGATTGAATTGAGAAATCTTATCTACAACATTACGGGACAACAAGACCCCATTTGTTGTAAAATGCAATTTCAAGCCAATGCCCCCTCTCCATACATATTCTGTTGACAGATTCTATTATAGGAAAGGCTCGTTTGTAAAATCCCAGCAATGGCTCACCGCCAAAAAAAGACAATTGCACCTGCCTTACCCCTTTAGACACTTGATATCTGACTAAATGGACTAACGAAAGCAAAGTTCGCTCACTCATGTAAGCATTCTTGTCATGTTTTTCATAACAATACCAACAATTGAGATTGCAATCTAAAGTAGGATTGATGGTAAGCCTAAGAACTTCATTATTATAAAGTTCTGACAGAATATGTTTCTTTACAGCAAGAACCTCGTCCTTAAAATCGGGAACTGCCATATTGTTGACTAATAGAGCCTTGAAAAATGTCGGATGAACATCGCGAATACTATCTATGCTATTAATATTACGCTTGATAAGATCCACTAACTCATTCACAACCAACAAAGATTTATTCCACGCATAATTGAAAACAACAGATTCTTTTTCGGAAATTTCATATATCCTATTATACTTACTCCAATACATAAAACTGCAATGATCAAGAAATGAATATCAATATCTTTTCAAACGCCAACAACATTGGAGACAATGTGTTTGATATAGCCTCCAATGTTGTGCATAGCAATTAATTTAGCATGGAAAGAATGTCTCTTTCTAAACTTAAATCACTTTGCAGGTGCTGTTGGATTAGTAACAATGACACCACCACAATCCTTGCAAGCGCAATTTCCATTCACCCAACCAGAGTCTCTACTACAATTACCATTGTAGATGGAATCTTGGTTTACATGAAGAGGTTCTATGCTGCTAAAACCTCCCATCAACAGTCCGTCTTCTTCTAATAAAGGATTCATCTCTAATACTATAAATATTAACCTACTCGTATAGCTTTTCGGCATTCGCTCCTTTAATGGCAGTTGCCCACCGTATGGTCAGCACTATTATGCAATTTCATAAATCCGAGTCAGTCTCACTTTCAAATTCTTCTTAAACAAGAAGTATACTTTGCAAAAGTATCAATTAAAACTCAAAAAATAAAACAATTTAGCAAAAATATGATGATTTTCGCAACAATTAGGCATCTATATCCATTTTACTGATGGATAAGACTTAAAGAAACTGGAATTATCGCAAATATTGCGTTGTTACATCCACCCTGTTGTTCCTTCATTTTTTGTCCAGCAGGATTCGAGGGCAAAACGTATTAAGGTGTATTAACCCCGCGCAAGCAGCTGGTTGGAGCCCTATCTCAGCACACTGAAAGGCTGAACAAGACTCTATCAGATAGGAACAACACGTCGATTGGCATCCTATCGCAGGAAATAAAAGCTTACATCCTAAAAATAATAGCTATTGTTTATTGCCTTTTGCAACCCATTGACATTCAGCGGGATGCAAATGCCATCGGAAGAGTTATACCGAGGCTTCGAGACGGGGCACCCATCGTGAGCGCCACGGCGTGCCCTCGCCCGGGCAAAGGCGCGTCATCGCTTCTCGGGGGCCTGCAGGTCGCGCTTCGACTTGCTCTTGACCACGAGCCAGACGCCCGAGAACACCAGGATGACGGCCACGCCCTGCGGCCACGTGAAGACACCCAGACCCGTGAGCACGCTCACCGTGACGGAGACGATGGGCTGCACATAGTTGTAGACGCTGACCACCGTGGGGCGCAGCACGCCCTGGGCCACGATAGAGAGCAGGTAACTGACGAAGGTGCCGAAGAACACCACGAAGCCCACCTCCATCCACGTGGTGGTGGTGAGTGAGGCCCAAGGCAACGCGGCCAGGTGGCCCGATGACACGGGCACCACGAACACGGCGGCCCAGGTGAACATCCACTTGTTGACCGTGAAGGCGTTGTACTTGCGCACCATCTTGTTGTATAAGGAGAGATAAAGGGCAAACGACAGCTGGGCGCAGATGCACATCAGGTCGCCACGTATGTCGCCCACCTTGGCACTGCCCGCCGTGGCGCTGGCAAGGATGAGGATGACCGCACCCGTGCAACCGATGAGCACGCCACTGGCCTTCTTCACCGTGATGGGCTCGCCGAGGATGAGAAACGAGAGCACCATGGCGAAGATGGGCATGGAGGTGGTGACGATGCTGGCGTTGATGGGCGAGGTGACGCTCAGGCCGATGGTGAACAGGCACTGGTTGAAGACAACGCCCAACAGGGCCGCACCGGCCAAGAGTAGCACGTCGCGTGTCGGGATGCGCTCGCGCCCAGCCAGCAGCGAGGCTATCCAGAACAGCAGGGCGGCGCCCGCCACACGAAAACTGACCATTGACAATCCGTCGATGCCATGGTTCATGGCATCCTTGCCCACAGGCGACATGAGGCCCCACATGGCCTCAGCCGAGAACATGCTGAGATGGGCCTGCAAAGGTTTGTTCTTCATTGCTTATCGTTTGTTACCCTTTCGGATGGCCGTTTGCCACCCTAAAAAACAGGACAAAAGGAGTCCCTCGGCCCCTTACGCCCCTGCAAAGGTAGCCAAAAATCACAAGGCGGACAAGCCATGCGGCAACAAAGTGGACGGGGACAAAAGAAAAGAGCCACAAAAAGTGTGAAAAAGAAATTGTTTTCCAGATTGTTTTTGTATTTTTGCAACAGTGAGCGCCATCGCCCACCGACAAACCTTTTGAACCATGCAGAAATACGTCGACCATATTGAGCAGATAGAGATCGAGTCGCTCTGGAGCGGCAAGAAGCACATCGTGTGGAACCTCGACCGCAAGGTCAACATCCTGAGCGGCGTCAACGGCGTGGGCAAGTCGACCATCCTCAACAAGGTGGTGAAGGGCCTGTCGGCCGGGGGCGAGTTTCCCAGCCACCTGCTCAAGGGCGTGAAGCTCAAGGTGTGCCCCGAGGACGCCAAGTGGATACGGTTCGACATCATCCGCAGCTTCGACCGCCCGCTCATCAACGCCGACACGGTGTCGAAGATGGACGTGTCGCTGGCCACCGAGCTCGACTGGCAGCTCTTCAAGCTCCAGCGCAAGTATCTCGACTACCAGGTCAACATCGGCAACCGCATCATCGCCGCCCTGCAGAGCGGACAGCCCGACGCCACTGAGCAGGCGCAGCGCATCTCCGAGCCCAAGCGCAAGTTCCAGGACATCATCGACCGCCTCTTCGCCGACACGGGCAAGACCATCGTGCGCACCGAGAACGAGATACGCTTCAGCCAGATCGGCGAGACGCTGGTGCCCTACCAGCTCTCGAGCGGCGAGAAGCAGATGCTGGCCATCCTGCTCACCGTGCTCGTAGAGGACCAGCAGAGCTACGTGCTCTTCATGGACGAGCCCGAGGTGAGCCTCCACGTGGAGTGGCAGAAGCAGCTCATCGACCTCATCCTCGACCTCAACCCCAACGTGCAGATCATCCTCACCACCCACTCGCCGGCCGTCATCATGAACGGCTGGATGGACAAGGTGACCGAGGTGAGCGACATCACCGTCTGAACGCCACAGCAAGAAAGGAGCGCACACCATGTCACACCGACTGAAAGACAACCTCACGTCCTCCTACCTGGAGGCTGCCAACCGCCTCAACTCCAAGCGGGCGCGCCGCAAGGTGGTGGCCTACGTGGAGAGCTACGACGACGTGTTCTTCTGGCGACAGATCCTCTCGCAGGTCGAGACCGACCGCGTGTGCTTCGAGGTGATGCTGCCCTCGCGCGAGCAACACCTCGAACGGGGCAAGAAGGCGGCTCTCATGAGCATGCTCGAGGGCAAGACGGGCCACGACATGGTGGCCTGCGTCGACGCCGACTACGACTACCTCATACAGGGGGCGTCGGAGACGTCGCGCCGCATCCTGCAGAGCCCCTTCGTCTTCCACACCTATGCCTACGCCATCGAGAACCTGCAATGCTACGCGCCCTCGCTCCACGACGTGGCCGTGGCCGTGACGCTCAACGACCGCGAGGTGTTCGACATGGAGCAATACCTGCGCGACTTCTCGCAGGCCATCTATCCGCTTTTCGTGTGGAACATCTGGTACTACCGCACGGCCGACTACGGGCAGTTTACCATGACCGACTTCCTGAAAGTCGTCGAGATGGGCAAGTTCGGCTTCGCGCAGGCCGACGACATCATCCGCAACGTGCGCCGCAAAGCCTCCAGGAAGGCCGACCAGCTGCGCCGCCTGCATCCCGACGCCAAGCAGAGCTGGCTGCGCGTGAAGGACGACCTGGCAGCCCTGGGCGTCAACGCCGACAACACGTACCTCTACATACAGGGCCACCACCTCTTCGACAAGGTGGTGACGCCCATGCTCCGCAAGGTGTGCGACAAGCTGGTGCGCCTGCGCGAGGAGGAGATACAGCGACAGAGCGTGCACGGCGTGCAGCGCCGCAACGAGCTGTCGTGCTACACCAGCAGCGTGGACAACGTCACCCCCGTGCTCAAACGCAACGCGGGCTTCATGCGGTCGCCGGAGTTCGCAAGGCTCAAGGCTGACCTGCAGCGCTTCGTGGAGCGCATCGCGCAGCAGCGCCCCACCCCACTACCCACAACGCAACAACACTCTATCACCCAACAACAACAACTATCACAATGAAAAAAATCATTCTCACCGCCCTGGCAGCGCTCTGCCTCACGGTGAACGCATCAGCACAACTGCTCTACAAGGTGACAGCCGACAGCCTGGCCAAGCCTTCCTACATCGTCGCCACACACGACTTCATCAACCCCATGGGCTATGTCGACCGCATCGACAGCCTGAAGGAGGCCATGACCGAGACGGAGCAGGTCTATTTCGACATCGACCGCACCGCCAACGACGCCCTGCTGAAAGAGGCCGGGAAACTGCCCGCAGGCAAGACGCTCGCCTCGCTGCTCAACGAACCGCAAACGCAGCAGCTCGACCGGTTTCTCAAGAAATACACGGAGGTGAGCTGGAAGAGTGCCTACAACCAGAAACGATACAACGGACGCACGCCGCTGGCTGTCCTGGAAGACTTCATACAGTTGCTCTTCGTGGCCAACCACATGGGAGAATACGACCCGACCCACACCTTCCAACAGTACTTCGCCGCACAGGCCAAGAAGAACAACGAGCCCACGGGTGGCATCTTCGATGTCAAGGAATACGCCAAACTCCTCCAGAGCGTGCCTCTGGAGATGCAAGCCAAGGCCTTCACCATCTTCTTTGACCACCAGGACGAGGTGCTCGACGCCATCGACAAGAGTGTGGCGGCCTACAAGGCCAAGGACATGGACGCTGCAGCCGCAGCGCTTGGCGGCACGATGAACCCCATGGGAGGCAACCTCCTGACGCAGGAGTCCGTACAGGTCATGGAGCGGGTCATGCGCGACAAGCCCACCCTCTTTGCCCTGCCCTGCTACGTGCTGGGGGGCGAGCAAGGCATCATCAGCCGGCTCAAGGCACAAGGCTACCGCGTGCAAGGCGTCGACTGAGCGCCGCACCCATAAGAGACGGGCAATGCACCCGTAAAAAGAAAGACAACGCAAGAGGCTGGCGACAACCGCACAGCAACGCGAAAGCTCCGCCACAGGGACATCGGTTTCCTGTGGCGGAGCTTTCGGTTACTCGTCCTGGCACTGGTTCTTGGGCCAGTTGACGAGAAACAGCTTCTCGGTGGCCCGCGTGAAAGCCGTGTAGAGCCAATGGATGTAAGACGGCGTGAGCATGTCGTCGGTCATGTATCCCTGGTCCACATAGACGTGGCTCCACTGGCCGCCCTGCGCCTTGTGGCAGGTGACGGCGTAGGCGAACTTCACCTGGAGGGCGTTGAAGAAGCCGTCGGCACGCAAGGCCTTCATGCGCTCGCCCTTGGTCGGGATGTCGGCATAGTCCTCCATCACGGCGGCAAACAGGCGCTCATGCTGCTCGCGCGTGAGCGCCGGCGCCTCGGTGGTGAGCGAGTCGAGCACGGCGGTCACCTGCATCTCGGTGTCATCATAGTCGGGAAACGACAGGCTGACATCGGCAAAATGGAAGCCGTAGAGCTCCCGGTGGTTGCGCACGCGCTCCACCACGGCCCGGTCGCCATTGGCCAGGAAGGCCATGCCGCCAGCCTTCTCGCCGGCCACGGGCGGCACGCCCTGGGCTGCCTCGGCAGCGCGCTGGCGCTCGGTCCAGTAGTAGTTGTTGCGCACCACCATGAGCCGGTCGCCATGGCAGAGCGTGTCCTCGCGGTCGAGCACAGTGTTGCGGATGCCCAGGTTGTAGACGGTGGCCCGCTTGTTGGAACGGGTCACCACGATGGTCTCGTCCATGCCCACCTGGCTGTAACTGCCGGCCAGGCTCTCGATGAGCTCGTCGCCCGGCACCTGCACGATGTCGGCAAAGCGGCCGAAGGTGATGCGGGGCAGCTGGGTCACCTCATCGTGGGTAATCATCTGTCGGATCCGGGTGGCGTTGTAGAGCACGCCCGAGTCTTGGCTCTGGCGGAGCACCTCGTTGAGGTCACACGGATAGACGTGCAGCCCATAGCCCTCCAGGACATCGGCGCTGAGCGCGGGCGCCTCCTCCTCTCCCACGGGGGGCAGCTGAGCCTTGTCGCCGATGAGCAGCAGACGGCAGTTGTCACCGCTGTACACATATTTCACCAGGTCGTCGAGCAGACTGCCCGAGCCGAAGGAGGTGGCCCCGTCGGACAGGAGGTCGGAAGGGCCGTGGCTGATCATCGAGGCCTCGTCGACCACGAAGAGCATGTTGCGGTGGCGGTTGTCGGCCAGGTTGAACTGCCCGTCGAGCCCTTGATAGGCCTTCTCGCGATAGATCTTGCGGTGGATGGTGTAAGCCGCGAAGCCGCTGTTCTGCGAGAGCACCTTGGCCGCACGGCCTGTGGGGGCCAGCAGCATGAGCTTCTGCCCCAGGCGGCGCAGGGTGCGCATCATGGCGCCGGCCAACGAGGTCTTGCCCGTTCCGGCGGAGCCGCGGAGCACCATCACGCAGTCGGGACGGCGGTCGGCCAGGAAACGGCCAAACACCTGGAGGGCCGCCAACTGGTCGGCGGTGGGCTCAAAGCCAAACTCGGTCGTGATGCGGCTGATGAACTCTTGTATTGTCAATTGCGCTAAAAGTTAAAGATGAAAAGTTTAAAAAAAAGACGGGCGGATGTAGGCCCTTTGTTGCTTATTTTTCTTATCTTTGCATAAGCAAGATAGGCCACACGCGCCAACACAACGCGTGCCTCCCATGACGGGTGCCTGCGCGAGGCGTGTCGGGAGCTTGGGCCCGTTTGCAAGGACAAAGGTAAGAATATAAACTCAAAAATGAAGGTCAACTTCAAAAATAATTATCTCCTCGCCGCCTGCGTGCTGGCACTGGTGCTGGTGTGCTGGCTGAGCGTGAACGCCCCCATCCGCTTCGAGCGCGAGCAGGGACAGCGTGAGGCGGCCGTCAAGGAGCGCCTCATGGCCATCCGGAAGGCCGAGGAGCAGTATCGCAAGCAGCATGGCGCCTACACGGGCGACTGGCAGACGCTCATCCGCAGCGGCTTGCTGGCCGACTCCCTGCAGTATGTGCCTTTCTCCGGCAAGCGCCGTTTCTCGCTCGCCGCCACCACCACCATCGGCAAGAGCGGACGGCAGATACCCCTGATGGAGTGTGGCGCCACCTACGACGCCTACCTGCAGGGGCTCGACAGGCACACCGTGTCCTCACTCATGGAAGAGGCCAACGAGGCGGGCCGATACCCCGGACTGAAGATAGGCGACATCAGTGAGCCCAACGGTAACCATGGAAACTGGGAATGACCCAGCCGCAATGACCCTAACGATAGCATGAACATCCTTCCCAGAATAACCATCCGCGTGAGCAAGGGCTCGCTTGCCTTTGCCATCGCCGACAACAAGTCAGTGGCCCAAGTGGCCTTTGAACCTTACACGGCCAAGAGTGGCGTGTCGATGGCGGCCAACCTGCGTGACGCCTTCAAGACGGCCAACCTGTTGCAGGTGGCCACCAACCGCGCCCTGGTGCTGATCGACACACCCACCCTGCTCATCCCTCTCGAGGAGTTTCGGGAGGCCGATGCCGACACGCTCTACCACCACTGCTACCCCGACACCGAGGGGGCTGTCATCATGAGCAACGTGCTGCCTGACATGAACGCCGTGGTGCTCTTCGCCGTCAACAAAGACCTGAAGATGGTGGTGGAGGACCACTACCAGGACGCCAAGTTCTCGGCGCTCATGCGCCCCGTGTGGAGCTACCTGCACCACCGCAACTTCATCGGCAACCGGCGCAAGCTCTTCGCACACTTCCACGACGGACGGATGGAGGTGTTCAGCTTCGAGCGCAACCGATTCATCTTCGCCAACAGCTTCGAGGCGAAGCACGTCAAGGACGTGGTCTACTTCATCCTCTTCGTGTGGAAGCAGCTGGCGCTCGACCAGAAGAAGGATGAGCTCTACCTGTCGGGGGCGCTCCCCAACGCGGAGGAGCTGACCGGCACGCTGCGCCTCTATGTGGAGAAGGTGTCGGTGGTCAACCCGTCGGCCGACTTCAACCGCGCGCCGCTCACCCAGGTGCGCGGCGTCACGTTCGACCTGCTCACCCTCTACCTGTCCTGACCATCACAAAACTCTTCCGCATCATGAGAATAATCACTGGAATATACAAAGGTCGCCACTTCGACATTCCGCGCACCTTCAAGGCGCGCCCGACGACCGACTTCGCCAAGGAGAATGTCTTCAACGTGATCAACGGATACCTGGACCTCGACGGAGCCAGCGCGCTCGACCTCTTCGCGGGCACGGGCAGCATCTCGCTGGAACTGCTCTCGAGGGGATGCAGCCGTGTGGTTAGCGTGGAGGCCGACCGCGACCACGCTCGCTTCATCAGCCAATGCATGAAGAAGATCGGCGCCGACAACGAGGTGCTCATCCGCGGCGATGTGTTTCGCTTCGTCAAGTCGTGCCACGAGCAGTTTGACTTCATCTTCGCCGACCCGCCCTATGCACTCGAGCTGCTGCCCACCATCCCCGACCTCGTCTTTGAGCACAACCTGCTGAAAGAGGGCGGCCTGTTTGTCTTTGAGCACGGCAAGCAATACGATTTCTCCGACAACCCGCACTTCCAGGACCACCGCAGCTACGGCAGCGTCAACTTCACGCTGTTCCAATAACAAGTAACAAGCACAAAAAAAAGAGCACCTGGACTATCCCGGTGCTCTTTTTTTTATGCTTGTCGAGGCCAGTGCTTAAGCCTCTTCCTCCGCCTTGCAGTCCTCGGCGGCAAAGTTCTTCAGGTCGTCGGCTTCGAACGCCATGACATAAGCGGCATGGCCCACGACCTCCTCCTCAGCGGCGCGCACGTAGACCTGGGCGCTCTTGGCGAAGAGCTCGGGAGCCTTGGTCGCGTCGGCAAGGATGAGCAGCGACATGATGATGTCGGCCGTCATGTCGTAGAGACGGCGGGCCAGGAAGTCGTGCTCGGCCTGGTTGCCCGAGGCCTTCACCTTCTCGACAGCCTCAGCATAGCGGTCGGCCATCTTGGCCACGCGCTCCTGCAGGGGCTTCAGGTCGTCGGCCACCTCACCCTGCAGCATCTCCTTGATGATGCCGAGGTAGGTGCCATTGGTGATGTAGCGCACAGCGGCCACCACCTGGAGCTGCGTCGTGCCCTCATAGATGGAGAAAATGCGTGCGTCGCGATAGAGGCGCTGGCTCTTGTACTCCATGATGAAGCCCGAACCGCCGTGGATGGAGATGGCGTCGTAGGCGTTCTGGTTGGCATACTCTGAGTTCATGCCCTTGGCCAGCGGCGTGAAGGCGTCGGCCAGGCGGCTGTACTGCTTCATCTCCTTGCGCTCCTCGGGTGTGAGCTTGCGGTCGCGGGCGATGTCCTCCAGGGCCTTGTAGATGTCGACGTAGCGGGCGGTCATGTAGAGCAGCGAGCGGCCGGCGTCGAGCTTGGCCTTCATGCGTGAGAGCATGTCGTAGACAGCGGGGAAGGAGATGATCTTCTTGCCAAACTGCTCACGCTCCTTGGCATAGGCCAGTCCCTCGTTGTAAGCCTCCTGCTCCACACCCACCGACTGGGCGGCAATGCCCAGGCGGGCACCGTTCATCAGGCTCATGACATACTTGATGAGGCCCAGGCGGCGCTCGCCGCAGAGCTCACACTTGGCATTCTTGAAGACGAGCTCGCAGGTGGGCGAGCCGTGGATGCCGAGCTTGTTCTCGATGTGGCGCACGGTGACACCGCCGTCGCGCTTGTCGTAGATGAACATGGAGAGGCCACGTCCGTCGTGCGTGCCCTCCTCAGAGCGTGCCAGGACGAGGTGCAGGTCCGAGTCGCCATTGGTGATGAAGCGCTTCACGCCATTGAGCCGCCACGTGCCGTCAGCGTCCTGTGTGGCCTTGAGCATGACACTCTGCAGGTCGGAACCGGCATCGGGCTCGGTGAGGTCCATCGACATGGTCTCGCCCTCAGAGATGCGGGGGATGTACTTCTCCTGCTGTTCCTTGGAGCCAAACTCATACAGGGTGTCGATGCAGCTCTGCAGCGACCACACGTTCTGGAAGCCGGCGTCGGCGGCAGCGATGACCTCCGACAGCATGGAGAAGACCGTGTTGGGCACGTTGAGGCCGCCGAAACGGCGAGGCATGGAGATGCCCCAGAGGCCTGCCTTGCGCGTGGCGTCGAGGTTCTCGTAGGTCTTGCTGGCATAGAGCATGCGACCGTTCTCGAGGTGCGGGCCTTCGAGGTCGACACTCTCCGAGTTGGGTTCGATGATGTTGGCAGCCACGTCGCCCGTGATGTCGAGCAGGCGCTTGTAGTTCTCGATGGCGTCGGCGTAGTTGACCGGAGCGTCGGCGAACTGGTCCTTGTCAGCGTAGCCTCTCTCCTTCAGCTCCACGATGCGCTCCATCAGGGGGTGATGGAGGTGGAATTCGATCTCAGGATGATCACTATAATAGTTTGCCATAGTTATGTTCTTTGTGAGGCCAGGCACGCCTCCCTGGTGGAAGGCACAGCCCGGCCGTTTCTTTTATTTTGAGTTCTGTTTGTAGTACTTAATCATCTTCGGGACGACATCCTCCACATTGCCCACGATGACGTAGTCGGCAATCTTGTTGATGGGTGCGTTCGGGTCGTTGTTGACCGAGATGATGATGCCGGCGTCCTGCATGCCCGCGATGTGCTGGATCTGTCCGGAGATGCCGCAGGCGATGTAGACCTTGGGGTGCACGGTCACGCCGGTCTGTCCGACCTGTCGGTCATGATCCACCCATCCGGCGTCGACGGCGGCGCGGCTGGCTCCCACCTCTCCGTGCAGCTCCTTGGCGAGCTGGAAGAGCAGGTCGAAGTTTTCCTTGCTTCCCATGCCATAGCCACCTGCCACCACGATCGGCGCAGCCTTCAGGTTGTTCTTGGCAGCCTCGACATGGCGGTCGATGACCTTGACCACATAGTCGACCTCGGGCACATACTTGGCCACGTCGGGATAGACCACCTCGCCCTTGGCCTGGCCCTCATAGAGCGCCTTCTGCATGACGCCACTGCGCACGGTGGCCATCTGTGGGCGATGGTCGGGGTTGACGATGGTGGCCACGATGTTGCCGCCGAAGGCGGGACGGATCTGGTAGAGCAGGTTGTCGTAGTGCTTGCCCGTCTTCTTGTCGTCATAGTCGCCGATCTCAAGCTGCGTGCAGTCGGCAGTCAGGCCGCTGGTCAGCGATGACGACACGCGGGGGCCGAGGTCGCGGCCGATGACGGTGGCTCCGAGCAGGGCCACCTGGGGCTGCTCCTCCTTGAAGAGGTTGACCAGGATGTCGGTGTGGGGAGCCGACGTGTAAGGGAAGAGGCCCTCGGCGTCGAAGACGAAGAGCTTGTCGACGCCATAGGGCAGGATCTGGTCTTCCACCTTGCCCTTGATGCCTGTACCTGCCACCACAGCGTTGAGGTCGACCCCCAACTGGTTGGCCAGCTTGCGGCCCTTGGTGAGCAATTCCTGAGATACCTCGGCTACAGTAGTGCCTTCAATCTCGCAATATACAAAAACGTTGTTCATATCTGCTTAGCCAATAATCTTTTCGTCCAACAATTCCTTGATGAGGCTCTCCACGTCAGCGTCGCTGCCGGTGAGCGTCTTGCTCTCTTTGGCCTGGAACACGATGTTTTGCACGGCCTTCACCTTGGTGGGTGAGCCAGCCAGTCCGCACTGCTCATAGTCGGCACCGCAGTCGGCGATGCTCCACTGTCCGAGCGTCAGGTAGGGACGTGTGGCGTAGAGGTCGGTCCAGGGCTCGTCGCCCTTGCGCTCCATGGGGCAGGAGGCATACTTGTACTTCATGACACGCTTGGCGTTGCAGGGGCGTGCGGGAGCGGCCGTTCCGTTCACGGTGATGAGCACGGGGAGCGGAGCCACGACGGTCTCCACACCTCCGTCGATGTGGCGGCGGATGGTGGCCTTGCCGTCCTCGACCTTGATCACCTCCTCAGCGTAGGTCACCTGGTGAAGGCCGAGCTTCTGCGCCACCTGGGGGCCCACCTGCGCGGTGTCGCCGTCGATGGCCTGGCGTCCGCCGAGCACGAGGTCCACGTGTCCCTGCTCACGGTCGATCTTGGCGATGGCCTGTGAGAGGAAGTAAGAGGTGGCAAGCGTATCGGCGCCGGCGCTCTTGCGGTCGGTGAGCAGAATGCCGTCGTCGGCGCCACGGTAGAGGCCCTGGCGGATGATCTCACCGGCTCGGGGAGGACCCATGGTCAGCATGGTGACGGTGGAACCGGGGTTCTGGTCTTTGATGCGGAGCGCTTGCTCCAGGGCGTTTAGGTCTTCAGGATTGAAGATAGCGGGCAACGCGGCACGGTTGACGGTGCCTTCGGCTGTCATGGCGTCCTTGCCCACATTTCTTGTGTCAGGTACTTGCTTGGCAAGCACAACAATTTTCAATTTCATATAAATGATATATAATTGTGATATTTCCGAAATACAGAGGGCAAAATTACTAACTTTTTACATGCCTGCCAAACAAAATGCACAAAAACCGCAAGGCTGTGCACAAAACGGAACGTTTGTGCAACATCCATGAAAGGGCGCAACGGCTGCCACCGCAACCCTTGCGCCCCACTTGTTTGTATTTTCATTTACTATAAGGTGGATTCCATCAATGGCTCATGGCTTGGGCTTGACAATGTCCAGGGCCCCGCTGCAAGCTCGCATGAGATCGCCCACATACTTGTCGCCCGATGCCTTTTGCAGTTCCTGCAGGGTCTGCCTCACGAGCTGGCAGTCGGTATTGTTGAGCAGGCTTCCGTAACTGGCGCAGAGGACGAGCATCTTGTTGGCGACAGCCGTCAGCATGGGCAGCTTGTCGCTGGTGGTCCGTCCGAAGTTGCGGCCAAACTGCAACTCGCGCTTCATCTCGTCGTTCTGCTTGACGAAGAGCGTCCTCAGATTGCTGAACGCCTGTACAAACTCGGCGCTGCTCTTGGGTGTCCCGATGAGCTTTGCGTCGTCGAGCTCAGACACCTTCACTTGCGGATCATGGCCGTAGATGCTCAGCGCATAGCCCTCGGCCTTGTCGCCGCTCTTTTTCCACACGAGCACATAGGCGTAGCGCTTGGTCTTGTCCTTGGGGTCACGCAACAGCTGGACATTGTAACTGTAGTTGCGGTCATAGCTGATGTCGTAGCTTTTCTTGTTGTTCTCGCCATAGGAAAGGCTGAGGCTCGTCCTGTCGCGTGCTTCGAGCCCATCGCCCTTCATGAAGGACGAGTAGGCTGACGCCGCATTGTCCATCATGGTCTCGTCAAACTTCTTCACGGTCGCCACCTGGCTCTGGAAGTGGTATTCCCGGATATACCCTCCGTCATAACTGCTGCTGTTGACAAGGGTCGTCTGACGGTCTTTCACCAGCTTCTCCGTGAAACGGGCGAAGGCTTCCTGCATAGGCTGGACTGACTTCTGGGCCATGGCTTGTGCTGAGGAAAGCACCAAGACGCAAGCCACCAGCAGATTTCTTAATACTCTTTTGTTCATGTAATGATTATTTTTAGTTAATAGACGTCATTTTCATTCTCCTCGTCGTCCATGGCACTGGCCAACTGGTTGTTGAGCGAGTCCATGGCCTCCTCCAGGAATTTCTGCTGTGCCAACTCCAACTGGCGCAGCGCCTCGTCGGCCTGTCGGTTTCCCTGGGCCAACATGGCCTGTCGCTCGGCGTCGGTCATGGGAGCTGCCGCCAACAGCGGTTCCTCGCACTGGGGCTCCTCGGTGGGCACCGACACGCGCAAGGGCTCGGCCCCGGGGATGACCTCTGCCAGCAGCACCTTGGGTGGCGCGGGGGTGAAGCGGTGGCGGCGATAGCGCATGGGGCGCTTGTCGGTCTCCTCCTTCATGGGCAGGGTGTCGGCCTGCAAGGCGGGTGCCTGAGGCGTGGCGAGCGTGTCGGCGTGGGTGACAGGCTGCGTCATGGCCACAGGCGAGCTGGACACCGGGGCGCCGGGCCGCACCAACGTGACCGCCAGGGCCAGCGAGGCCGCAGCCGCAAGAGCCACATAGAGCCAGGGCTTGCGGCGGCGCGAGACATTCTGCAGGGGCATGCCCTCATCGAAATAGGCGAACATGAGGCGGTAGTCCTCCAGGTCGTCGGCCACCTTCGGGTGGTCGCGAAACCACTGTGCCAGCCGGCGCTCTTCCTCTCGTGAGGTCTCGCCTGACATAAATCGATCGAGCAGCGCTCGGATGGTGTCATTATCGTTTGTCATAGTCGTTTGCCTTTCCTGATCTGTTCCAACAATCGTTTTCTCGCCCGGGAGAGCAGCGTGGCCACGGAGCGTGGGGTGATGCCTGTGATGGCGGCTATCTCCTCCGTCCCCCTGCCCTCCACCTGGCGCAGGTGGAGCACCTGGTATTCGGTGGGCGGCAGTCGTCGGAGGGCCTCGTCGAGCCATTGTCCGTAGGTCTCCTCCTCAAGGCGCCACGACGCTTGCTGGGCTGAAGCCAGGTGGCGGGCTTGGTCGAGCCCCACGGTGCGGCGTTGCCGGAGCCTGTCGATGACCAGGTGGCGGGCCATGGTGGCCACCAGTCCCAAGGCGTGCTCCACGGAGGTGATGCGCTCACGAAGCGCCCACATCTTGAGCAGGGAGTCTTGGGCCACGTCCTCGGCCTCGTCCGCCTGGACGGAGTAGCTCAGGGCGTTGCGCAGGGCCAAGGCCCGCAATCGTGGCACGATATCGACAAACTCTTGTTCGGTCATCTCTTCTTTTCGGGTTCTATGGTTTAAACGGAACCATGAAGGATTTATCAACAGTCTTAACTTTCTTTAACACTAAAACATCCTTCATCTTAGCTCACAAGAAGTGCGGCAAGCATTACTTTGTCACGTTTTTTGGTGCAAAACTTTGTCACGGACTGTAGTTGAAATAGAACGCGAAAATGGCCGTTTTTGTCTATCAAAGAAAGATTTGCGTGGGGTAATTTTGCGATAAAGGGTGTTTTGTGTTGCGATATACCCTTTATCGCAGTGCGATTAAGCGTTAATCGTGTCATGATAAAGGGTATATCGCAACACGATAAAGGGTATTCTTTGATGAAAAGTATTTACTTTTTAGGTCAAATAAAATCCGAAATTTTATAAACGTCTAATTATCAGCAAGTTGTGAAAAGTGCCAAAAATTCGCGTATTTCGGCCAAAATATTTCGTCGTCGCAAATAATCGCTGTTTTTTTATATACATTGTCCGATTTCTTCAACAGCGTCCTTCGGTTGCAGACTGGGATTGGCTCTGCTGGTTGCAACGGCTTGCATGTCATGCGTGAGCGGGTTAACCTGTTTACACTCCTACAGCATGAGCGGTTTCATTCCCGAAATACCCGGATGAACATCAAAAAGCGTCATGAAGATGATTTTTTACCCTTATGGCCGATGCGATAGTGGGCAAAAAGCAGTATCTTTGCAAAAACAAACGAAAGGAAAACAGATGAGACGATTGCTGACAGCCATGACGCTTCTGACCCTCACCACCACGGCGGGCATGGCGCAAGGGTTTGACAACCTGCCCGACCCCATCGAAGACGTGAACAAGGTGGTGGACAACACGCCCGACTCCATAGCCAAGGCCCTCATGTCGCGGCCCGCGCCGGGATCCACACGCAAGGGCACCAACCCCGTGCTCTTCCTCGTGGGCAACTCCACCATGCGCAACGGCACCAAGGGTGACGGCGCCAACGGGCAATGGGGATGGGGCTACTATGCCAGCCAGTACTTCAACGGCAACAAGATAACCGTGGAGAACCAGGCGCTCGGCGGCATGTCGACCCGCACGTTCTACCGCAAGCTGTGGCCTGACGTGCGCAAGGCCCTGCGCCCAGGCGACTGGGTCATCATCTCCATCGGGCACAACGACAACGGGCCCTTCGACTCGGGACGGGCACGCGCGGTCATACCCGGCACAGGCGACGACTCCATCAGCGTCACCATCAAGGAGACGGGTGACCACGAGGTGGTCTACTCCTATGGCGGATACCTGCGCCGCTACATCGCAGAGTGCCGGCAGGCGGGCGCCCACCCCATCCTGATGAGCCTCACGCCACGCGACGACTACGACCCGCAGACGGGCAAGATCGTGCGCAAGCCGCAAACCGCATGGGCGGCGCTGGTGGCCGCCGAGGAGGGGGTGCCCTTCGTGGACCTCAACGAGATCAGCGGGCACAAGCTCGACACCTACAGTCACTGGAAGGAGAAATACCACTTCTATGGCGACCACATACACACCAGCTACTGGGGCGCACAGATGAACGCCCGCTCGGCGGCCGAGGGCATCATGGCCAGCCGCAACCCCGACCTCAAGCCACTGCAAGCCATGATGACGGGCGTGGCCCTGCCCGTGTGGCCCGTAGAGCGCAGGAAGGGCAAGCCCGTGGTGTGGATCACGGGCGACTCGACGGTGAAAAACAAGGACAGCGAGAAGGACGGCATGTGGGGATGGGGCGCCCTGGCCGCCACGGTGTTCGACACCACGAAGTGCACGCCCTACAATGCGGCCATGGCCGGACGCTCCACGCGTTCCTACATCCGCGAAGGACGATGGGAGAAGGTCTACAACGCCTTGCAGCCGGGCGACTTCGTGCTCATCGAGTTTGGCCACAACGACATCTGCCCCATCGACGACAAGAAGGAGCGGGGCGTCATCCCCGGCACGGGCGACACCTGCCATGTCTACCGCATGGAGAACGGCGGACGCTACGAACTGGTCTACAGCTTCGGCTGGTACCTGAAGAAGATGATTGACGACACGCGCGAGAAAGGGGCCACGCCCATCCTCGTGTCGCTCACCACGCGCAACGAGTGGCCCGGCGGCCACGTGGAACGCCGCAACGACTCGTACGGCAAGTGGTATCGGGAGGTGGTGGCCGACACGGGCTGCGAGTTTGTGGACGCGCATAACCTCATAGCCGACTATCTCGACAAGCACTACAAAGGCAAGGAGAGTGCCGCCAAATATTTCAACCACGACCACACACACACGTCATACACGGGCGCCAAGAACAACGCCAAGATGATAGCCAAGGGCATCAAGCTCATCAAGAGCCCGCTGGCCAAATACCTGAAATAACCTCACGACTCATGATCGACCGCGCTACAGTAGAGAAAATCAAGGAAGCCGCCAACATCGTCGATGTGGTGTCGGAGTTTGTGACGCTCCGAAAGTCGGGCGCCAACTACAAGGGGCTGTGCCCGTTCCACAACGAGAAGACGCCGTCGTTCTACGTGTCTCCGGCACGTGGCACGTGCCACTGCTTCGGATGCGGAAAGGGGGGCAGTCCGGTCACGTTCATCATGGAACACGAGCAGATGACCTACCCGGAGGCGCTCAGGTGGCTGGCCAACAAGTATCACATCGAGATACACGAGCGTGAGCTGACCGACCATGAGCGCGAGGAGCAGAGTTTGCGCGAGTCGATGTTCATCGTCAACGAGTGGACGGCCCAATACTTTGAGGGGTTGCTCCACGAACCCGCTGACGGCAACGACATCGGCATGCAATACTTCCGAAGCCGCGGTTTCCGCGACGACGTGATACGCAAGTTCCGGCTGGGCTATGACCTGCCCAACCGCTTCAAGCTCGCACAGGCCGCCACAGAACAGGGTTACAAGGCCGAGTTTCTCATCAAGACGGGCATCTGCTACCAGAACGAGCACGGAGAGCTCATCGACCGCTACGCCGGACGAGTCACCTTCCCCTGGATCGGCGTCAACGGCAAGGTGGTGGGCTTCACAGCACGCGTGCTCGACTCACGCACCAAGGGTGTCAACCAGAAATACGTCAACTCGCCCGACAGCGACCTCTTCCACAAGGACCACGAGCTCTACGGCATCTTCCAGGCCAAGAAGGCCATCGCACGGGAGGACCGCGTCTACATGGTGGAGGGACAGGCCGACGTCATCGCCATGCACCAGTGTGGCCTCGAGAACACCGTGGCCAACTCGGGAACGGCGCTCAGCGTGCACCAGATACACATGCTGCACCGCTTCACATCCAACATCACGCTCATCTACGACGGCGATGCCGCGGGCATACACGCGGCGCTCCGAGGCACCGACATGCTGCTCTCCGAAGGCATGAACCTCAACGTGCTGCTGCTGCCGGGCGGACAGGACCCGGACGAGTTTGCGCGCTCACACACGGCGGCCGACTTCAGACAGTACATTGAAGACCACCAGGTGGACTTCATCCAGTTTAAGACCGACCTCATGCTCAGGGATGAGCGCGACCCCAAGAAGCGGGCCGACGCCATCAACTCCATCGTGCAGTCGATATCCGTAGTGCCCAACCAGATACTGCGCGACACCTACCTGCACGACTGCTCACAGCGCATCGGGCTCAACGAGAGCACGCTCATCAACCAGATGAACAACTTCATACGCAACCGGCAGGCGGGGGCCTCAGCGACGCAGCAAGGCGGTGCACCTGCGGGGCCGCAACCAGAACCCAACCGGGGTGCCACGCTGACCGCCTACCCTTCGCCCCTGCAGCAGGCATCAAAGGTCAGCCTGCTCATCGCGCAACTCATCATCAGGCACGGCGAGCGGGTCATCATGAACGATGTGGAAGGAGAGGACGGACAGCGCTACAGCCTGACCGTGGCGCAATATGTCTACTACAACCTCACGGCCGACCACCTGTCACTGGGCAACCCGCTGCTCGACCAGGTGCTGAACGAAGCGGCAGAGCACTGCGCCGAGCCGTCGTTTGCCGCCGAACCTTACTTCATCAACCACGAGGACATACGCATCAGCAAGCTGGCCACCGACCTGAGCATGGACCGCTATCACCTCTCGCAACCCAAGGCTGAGGGACCCGACAACGAGGAAGCAAGACTCCAGGCGCAGCAAAACGAGACGGAGGACTTGCGCAATCGCACCATACACCTGCTGCTCGACTTCCGCATGGACTATGTCGAGGCACAGCTCAAGGAACTGCAGACGGAGATGAAGACCGTGGGCAACGACATGGAGAAGCTCAAGATGCTCATGGAGCGTTACAGAGACATGCAACTCCTGCGCAACCAACTGGCACGGCAACTGGGCAGCAACATCATCGCCTAAGGCCACAAGCGACCGCAGCGAGACGAAAAACAAATAATGAACCAAACATAATAAATAGAATATGGTAGACATCGCGATCGTCGTCATTCTGTGGGCTATCATGTACATCGTAGCCTTCGTCTTCCTGCCCGCATGGCGCAAACGCCATGATGCGGGAAAGGGCCTCTATGCGCGGTCGCAAGATGACAACAAGCTCAGCGTGAACTACGCCTTGAGACACTTGAACTGCAAGGTGAAGTGGAACGAGGACCAGGGCGATCTCGTGGCTCGATATGATTACCAAGGCGGGCACTTCAACATACGCCTGGAGAAGGATTCGCCCTACATCCGCATCTGCTACCTGTACTTCATGGAGGTGGAACTGCGCTACCTGGAACTGGTGCGCACCGTGGCCAACCTCTGCAACCTCAACGCTGAAACGGCGCGGATCGTCTATAATGTCAACGATGAGACGGGCATGGTCGGTGCGCATGTCGTCTGCGTGGTGACGGTCACCGACAGCACCGTGGTAGAGGTGCTCGAGCGCGCCATGGATGACACGTTCAAGTGGAGACAAATCTTCATGGCACGCTTCAACGAGACAAAAGACAACAACGACAAGGCTGAGGACCATGACATGGAGAAGGCGCAAGCTACGCTCGGACACGAACTGGCACTCTTGCGAGAGCAGGAGATGGCGCACCAGGAAGCCGGGGACGACTGGCATCAAGAACAGGGCGAGGACACACGGTTGGCTCGATTGGTCGAGAAGGCCATGGGACTGAAGGACGTGGTGCCTATACGACTGGCGGTCTTTGCCGACGATGGCACGACAACACTCGACGAGGCTGACGACATACTCAACTACGACATCACTCATCCATTGATCAAAGACGGTGCCTTCAGGCGGCTGTCGGCAACGGCGCGGCTTGACTTCTACGACCCGGCCGACCCTGTGAAGGTGCGCCATCTGACGATGGACTTCGAACAGGAGGGGACTACGGCAGACACGCTCTACTACCGCATCACGTTGTCCTTGGCGGCCGCCTCGGTAGCCTGTGGCATGGAACCGTCTGACCGCAACGCGCCCAGGCGGCAGGCCAGCGTGCTGCTCGGCTACGACCTGACACCCTGCGAGGAGCGCATGAAGCGGTTCAGATACCTCTGCAAGGAGGCGGAGGCCAAGGCCAGGAGTGGTCACGAAGACGACATGAGCGATGAGGAGCAGTTGCTGTGCGGCGAGTGCTGGTATGATGACAGGTGGCTGGCATACAACGGCAAGTTGCTGTTTGACCAAAGCCGCTTCTACGAGGCGGCCAGCCTCTTTGAGGAGCTCTACCGCAAGGAAGCACTTGACAACACGGGCAGCAAACGGGAGAGAGAGGACAAGCACCGGAAGACGTGCTTCTGGCTGGCCGCATGCCACGCCGGCTTGCGGCAGTATGAGAAGGCCATCTACTACATACAGCAGACCGAACCGTTTGACAACACGTTGTCTATGGAACTCTATGTCAACTGCCTGGTCAACAAGGGCGACCACAGGGCGTTGGACATCATTGACAATGTGCTGCATGCCTTGCGCGAGGCGGAAGACTTGAGGGAGAACGACAACGACGCAAGGCACAAGTTTACCGACGAGCAGGTGGAGCACCTTTACCATTTCCTGTTGCGCCGGAGGGTTTACCTGTTGGTCACCATGCGGCGCTTCGAGGAGGCCGAGCGGATCTTGAAGCAGATGCTGAACGATCCGCAAAACAGCGACTTCGCACTGAAGGAACTGGCCTACATCCAGCGAAACAAAACAAGGCAAACGGAAGGATAAGCCCTGGCATGAACCAACAAGCCGGAAGCGTACACGAAGAGAGAGAGAACTAAATAAAAAGGTGGAGCCTACCGATTACCACCAAGAAGACAAGTAAACACAATAGACACAATGTATTACATAGAAAAACATTTTGAGATTTCAGCCAGCCACCACCTCAACTTGTCATACGAGAGCAAGTGCGAGAGGGTGCACGGGCACAACTGGCACGTCACCGTCTACTGCAAGGCAAAGGAACTCAACACTGACGGCATGGTGGAGGACTTCGGCCACATCAAGCAACTCATACATGGAAAACTTGACCACTCCGACCTCAACAGTCTGCTGCCCTTCAATCCCACGGCCGAGAACATCGCACGATGGATCGTCGAGCAACTGCCCACTTGCTACAAGGCGAAAGTGCAGGAGAGCGACGACAACATTGCCATTTACGAAAAAGAGGAGTGAGTCCAAACCATGAAGACATACCGGGTGAATGACATTTTTTACAGTTTGCAGGGCGAAGGTCACAACACGGGGCGCGCAGCGGCCTTCGTGAGGTTCAGCGGCTGCAACCTGAAGTGCTCCTTCTGCGACACTGACTTTGCATCGTTTGAGGAGATGACGGGACCCGACATCGTGGCACGCATCAAGCCCTTTGGGGCTTCACTGGCCGTGCTCACGGGTGGCGAGCCTACCTTGCAGGTCACCGCGGAACTCATCGACCTGTTGCACGAGGCGGGATTTGAGGTGGCCATGGAAAGCAATGGCACACACCTGCCGCCGGAGAACCTCGACTGGCTCACCGTGTCGCCAAAGACAAAGCCCGTCGTCAAGCGGTGCAACGAACTGAAGGTGCTGTTCGACGAGACAGGGACGGTAGACGACCGGGGCGTCGAGGCTGACTACTATTACCTGCAACCCTGCGACGTGGGCGAGACACAACGCAACGAGGCCATCACACGCCACTGTGTAGAGTACATCAAGCGGCACCCCCGTTGGCGTCTGTCTCTACAGACACACAAGTTGATCGGATTCAAATGATATCATGTTAGAGTACCTGCGCGACATTTGGCTTGTCATCTATGCCATCATCGTCTTCGGAGTGATGGGGCGCATCATCATGGACAACCGCGAACCGGCCAAGACCATGGCATGGGTGCTCGTGCTATGGTTCCTGCCCTTGCTCGGCATCGTGCTCTATTTCTTCTTCGGGCAAAACACACGCAAGGAACGGCTTGTCAGCCAGCGGTCGCTCGACCAACTCACGAAGCGCTCCATGCTTGAGTTTGCGGAACAGAAAGACCTGCGACTGCCAGAGGCTCACAGGCCACTCATGCAACTATTCAACAACCAAAGCATGGCCTTGCCGTTCAAGGACAATATCGTGGACATCTACACCAGTGGCTACGAGTTCTTCCCTGCCCTGCTGCAAGCCATCGGACAGGCCACCGACCACATACACCTCAACTCCTACATCTTCTGCGACGACCCATTGGGTAGGCTCGTCGCAGACGCGCTCATCGACAAGGCGCGCAAGGGCGTGGAGGTGCGTGTCATCTATGATGATGTGGCATGCTGGCGCGTCGACAACGCCTTCTACGAGCGGATGCGCAACGAGGGCATCGAAGTTCATGCGTTCATGCCAGTGAAATTCCCGGCCTTTACCTCGAAGATGAACTACCGCAACCACCGCAAGCTCTGCGTCGTCGACGGACGTGTGGGATTCGTGGGTGGCATGAACATAGCCCTGCGCTATGTCAAGGGCACCAAGACACAGCCCTGGCGCGACACTCACCTGCGCGTGGAGGGCGGCGCCGTCTATGGCATCCAACGGGCATTCCTGGTAGACTGGTACTTTGTCGACCGCACATTGGTCAGCGACCGCAAATATTATCCACCGCTCAACCCCAACATCAACAACAACTGCCTGGCACAGCTCGTCACCAGCAGTCCCATCACGCCCTGGCCCGACATCATGCAGGGCTATGTGCGCATCCTGCTCGAAGCCAAGCGATACGTCTACATGGAGAGTCCGTACTTCCTGCCCACAGAGCCCATACTCTTCGCCCTGCGCACAGCGGCACTCGCCGGTGTCGACGTCAGGCTGATCATCCCGCGGAAGAGCGACTCGAAGATTCTCGACTGGTCAACCATCTCTTACGTCATGGAGACACTTCAGGCCGGCGTGAAGGTCTACCTTTACCAAGCGGGCTTCAACCACTCCAAACTGCTCGTCAGCGACGACAGCATATCCACGGTGGGCAGCACCAACATCGACTTCCGGAGCTTTGAGCACAATTTCGAATCCAACATTTTCTTTTACGATGAGGGCATGGCACTCCGATTGAAACGCGTTTTCCTCGACGACTTGGCGCAAAGCTTGCCCATCGAAGAGATGAAACGCGTGGAAAACCGGCCCTTCGCCAAGCGATTGGGCGAAAGCCTGTTGCGCCTGCTCAGTCCGCTGCTATAGCCCCTGGGCCACGTCACCGGGAGCGACTTCCTGTCACCACAAGCCACACATTGCACATTTTACACAAAATTAATAGTCTATCCTTGTGGATATTACGGATTTTTTCCTACCTTTGCACACGATAAATCTTGAACCATTTAAAAGGATTAAAAGATGAAAATTGAAAAGATTCATGCTCGCGAGATCCTTGACTCTCGTGGCAACCCTACAGTGGAAGTGGAAGTAACATTGGAAAACGGTGTCATGGGTCGCGCCAGCGTACCCTCAGGCGCTTCTACCGGTGAGAACGAGGCCCTCGAGCTTCGCGACGGTGACAAGGGCCGTTTCCTCGGCAAGGGTGTCTTGAAGGCTGTTGCCAATGTCAACGACGTCATCGCTCCTGCCCTGAAGGGTTGGAACGTGTTCGATCAGCGCGGCCTCGACTATAAGATGCTGGAGCTCGATGGCACTCCCACCAAGAGCAAGCTCGGTGCCAACGCTATCCTCGGCGTGTCACTCGCTGCTGCCCACACGGCTGCCGCTGCCCTGCACATGCCTCTCTATCGCTACATCGGCGGTAGCAACAGCTACACATTGCCTATCCCAATGATGAACATCATCAACGGTGGCGCTCACTCTTCAGCTCCCATCGCCTTCCAGGAGTTCATGATCCAGCCTCGTTCGGCCAAGAGCGAGAAGGAAGCTATCCGCTGCGGCGCTGAGGTCTTCCACGCCCTGGGCAAGCTGCTGAAGAAGCGCGGTCTCTCTACCGCTGTAGGTGACGAGGGTGGCTACGCTCCCGCACTCAACGGCATCGACGACGCTCTCGAGAGCATCTGCCAGGCTGTGAAGGACGCTGGCTACGAGCCCGGCAAGGACGTGACCATCGCCATGGACTGCGCCGCTTCTGAGTTCGCTACACTGAAGGACGGCAAGTACTACTACAACTACAAGCAGCTCAACAACGGCATGCCTAAGGATCCCAACGGCAAGGAGCTTGACGACGAGGGCCAGATCGCATTCCTCGAGGAGCTCTGCAACAAGTATCCTATCGCCTCTATCGAGGACGGCCTCGACGAGAACGACTGGGAAGGCTGGCAGAAGCTCACCGCTAAGCTGGGCGACAAGGTTCAGCTCGTCGGTGACGACCTCTTCGTGACCAACACCAAGTTCCTGGAGAAGGGCATCAAGCTGCACGCTGCTAACGCCATCCTGATCAAGGTGAACCAGATCGGTTCACTGACCGAGACCCTGGAGGCCATCGAGATGGCTCATCGTCACGGTTACAACACTGTCACCTCTCACCGTTCTGGCGAGACTGAGGACACCACCATCGCCGACATCGCAGTGGCTACCAACAGCGGTCAGATCAAGACGGGTTCTATGAGCCGCACAGACCGTATGGCCAAGTACAACCAGCTCATCCGCATCGAGGAAGAGCTCGGCACCGAGGCTGTCTACGGCTTCGAGCGTCTGGATCGTTCTCTCTAATAGAGACTATTCAAAACCATCATATTAGCCCACACAGGTCAACAGCCTGTGTGGGCTTTTTGTTTGGATGGTCGCAAGGTGGTGGTTGCAAAGTGACGACCGCATCGTCAGGGCTCTGGCGACGGCTCCGCTCCCGCTGGCGACGGCTCCGTCCCCGCCTTTTCTTATTGCTTTTCTTCCTGTCTCCTGCCTTTTCCCATATACTCGCTTGGCGTCACTCCGATGTCTTTCTTGAAGCACGTGGCAAAGTACTTGGGATTGGCGTATCCGACGCGCGCTGCCAGTTCGGCGATGCGTATGCCGGGGTTCTCGGCCAGTATCTGACAGGCGGCCTTCATGCGTATGTCACGTATGAACGACGTTGAGTCCTTGCCCGTCAGGGCCTTGAGCTTGCGGTAGAGGGTGGCGTGCGAGGCCCCCACCTCATCCATCATGTCGCGATGCGTGTAGTTTTCGTCAGCGATGTGCCGGTTGACCGACTCGGTGCACTTTCGCAGAAACTCCCTGTCGGTCAGGGCCATCTCGCGCGCCTTGGTCACAGCCTCTTGCATGGCCCTGTCGTCTTCAGGCTTTCCCAATTGGTTGAGCGTGTCAATCAGCTTGTCTGTCTGGCTGACCATCATGAAGACCGACGCTTGCAGGGCAGGCCTGACACGCTGTTGCAGGTCATGTGCCAGGCTGCTGATCAGTGTGGCAGGTGTCATAAACTCATGGATGACGCGTGTGTAAAACTGCGTCATCTTACTATATTGCTCGTTGAGGTTACGCTTTTCCCAAGCCGTTATTTCCAGTTGTTTCTTGATGCGCCTGTGCTTAGCCCTGTTGCGCGCTACGAACAAGGCAATAGCCATGAGCACTATGGCGTAGGTTCCCTTGGCCCACCACCGCCACCACCACGGCTGCAATATTTCGAATGTCATGGTCTGCACCGCATCATCGTTGCCTTGCCATGGCTCGTACACTCCATAGTGCAAGACATATTTTCCTGGTGGCAGATGATGATAGCGTATGTGGTTGTCGCCCATGTCGGTCTGTTGGAAATCGTTGTCCACCCCTTCAAGCTTGTAAGTGTAACATACCGACGATTCATCGCCATAATCAAAAGTGGTAAAAGATACAGAGAAGGAGTTTTGCCTATGGTTGAGCCGGATGCCCCCATCGGCTATGCGGTCGTAAAGGCTCTCCCCGCCAACCTCAATGTCTGTGATGACCGCTTGTCTTTTGTACCGCCGGCCGAGGCCTGTCGGAGTCACCCTGACAAGCTGATGCTGATTGACGATGCAGATGGTGCCATCGGCAAGGCGCGAACTCATGGCGTTGCCAAAATAATGGGTTGGCAATCCGTCTTGTCTCGTATAGATGTGTTGGAAGCTCACCTTCCCCTTGCTGTCGAGACGCAGCTGCATGATGCCATGGTTGGTGGTCATCCAGAGGTCGCCGTTGCGGTCCACGTCCATGCTGTGCACGTTGTCACCATTGACACCGTATCGCGCGCTGACGGACATAAAGGCGTCAGCCTTGACGTCATATTGCAGCAATCCCGGTTCGCTGGTGGTGGCCCATGTGCGCCCCGCCGGGTCTCTCACGATGCGATAGATACCGCCTATCTGATAAGGTCCATCGGACGAATGACGGTCAGTCAGGACGCTTGCCTTGACGGGTTGGGCCGTTCCACGCACGCCGACGTGCGTGTAAAGCGTAAGCCGCGCCTTGCCCAGGTCATCACCATGTAGCCTCACACGAGCAATGCCCCCCACAAGGCCGAGCCATAGCTCGGCATCACTGGTGCGGCTTATCGCAAGGATGTGCGTGTTACGTATGTCGGTCGGGCCTATATGAGTGACAAGCCGACCTTTCCGCAAGTCTGGCGAGACAAGATACAGGCCATGCCATGAGGCCATGAGCATGTGTCCGGAAGACAGCGTGGCCAGCGCATAGCAGTCGTTGTGACGAAGCCATGGCGTTTGTCCCACCGCCAAGTGCCTCTCCATCATGTTGTTGCGGTAGACATAGACACCATCTGCTATCGTGCCGATGAAGTGCCGTCCCGTAGGGTCTTCATAGATGCAGTTGATGTCGCGGTGACGAGCCAGCAATGTCGTATCGGGCCAGTGCTTGATGTCCAGTTGCGACATAAGCGCACACGTGCGTCGCAAGAACGAGGGATGTTCGGTGCGCAAGGGCACGCTGCCCTGATGATGGAGCCATATACCCTCACCATCGGTTGCCGCCCAGATATTGCCCATTCTGTCCTCAAAGAGGTCCGCCACCACCTTGCCGTCCAGATACATGGCGCGCGTGCCATCATCACCCAACTTCATGACACCTTTGTCAGATCCAACGTACAGGCATCGCTGCTTGCCGCTGTAAAGCAACGAGTGGATGTTGATATGCCTGAAACCGTCTATCGTTTGCCGTCTCTTGCCGTCGTACCGATACAGTCCGTTGCCGTTGGTACCGATGAAAACCAGATTGCCAGGTCCCACTACGACCGCCGTAGGGCTGATGTCTTCCGTTCCGTGCAACCGCTTGCAGTGTCTGCCGTCTGCCGATATACGGAAAGCGCCATTGGCAGCCGTGACCAGCACTCCCTGTCCAGGCATGCGCGCAATGTCCAATATGGGTCCAACCGGCATGCCACCTTGCCGGCTGCAATGCCCACTGGGGCTCATGCGAAACAGACCTCCTCCAGTGCCTATCCACAGCGTCTGCCCATCGACACAAAGAGCACCGATGAAGTCATCGTCCTTGAAGTGCCGCGAGGTGACAAGGCGGGAGCGGCACGAGTAGACGTTGAGTCCAAAGAACGAGCCGGCAAAGACGTGTCCGCTCCCATCGGCACACAGGCTGCGAATATCGCACGAGCTGAAGCCATGAGGCCGCTTCATGTCATTGCGATACGACTTCATACTGTAACCATCGTAGCGCACCAGCGCGAGCCTTGTGCCAAACCACATGAAGCCATCGGCATCTTGAGTGACCGACGTGGTCTCTTCACAAGGCAAATCGTCTATGTGCAACCAACGTTCCTGTGCGCACAACGGCATGAAAGCGCACAGGCATACAAGCAGCAAGCAACGCGTGTAGTAGATGTTCATATTGCAAATGTAGGCAAAATTTGTTCAATTTGGGTTTGCCGACAGGTATAAAATATTTCGTTTTTGGCCTTAGAACTCATTTTGAACACTTTTGAACACAGATTTATCCCCATTGAAGCAGGGACGTGCGTAAATTTGCCATCACATATTTCACGCAAACTAAAAAACATGAGAACAAGGACAGCAACACTGCTCCTTGCCGCATGGGTGAGCCTGACGGTGCGTGGCGCTTCAGAAATCGTGGAGACCCGCACACTCGGCCTGCTCCACCCCATCGGCATAGAGAGCACCCCCAACTTCAGTTGGAAGGTCAAGTCAGACCAACGAGGCTACCGCCAGCAAGCCTATGAGATTACAGTAAATGAAGTCGGTGGCGCCACGGTGTGGACAAGCGGCAAGGTGACCAGTTCGCGTCAGGTAGGCGTGCGCTACGAGGGACCAGCCTTGAAGAGCCGCACCCGCTATGAATGGCACGTGGTGGCTTACGACACTGACGGACAAGCGTCGTCCACAGGAGTGGGAACCTTTGAGACAGCGCTCCTCGACGCGACCGAGTGGAACGCAGCCAAGTGGATAGCCACCAAGAAGCCCGAGTACAAAGCGAAGGTCGAGATAGTGCCCGTGGGAGGCGTGTCAAGAGCTCGCTACCTGAAGCTCGACGTGCAGTCTTCTGGCCCCCATGCCGCCGCTGACCCCAACTACGGATTTGTGCAACTGGCCGAAATGGAGGTCTACGATGCCCAGGGCACCAATGTGGCGCGCAGCGCCACCTTCACCGCCAATCCCTCGTGGGAACTCACCAACTATGGTTGGAGCATCGACTACCTGCACGACGGCATCGTGTCCGGTGGCGCCACCAATGGATTCACCACGCCCCAGAATGTCACCGCCACCACCATCGTGGCCGACCTGGGTGCCGTGACCGACGTGTCGCGCATCGTGCTCTATCCACGCCAAGACGCCGCTGCCGTGGACAATGCCAAGCAAGCCGCCAACTTCCCAAGCACCTACACACTGTCAGCGGCGGAAACCGACGGCGACTACTCGCCCGTCTATGAGGCAAGAGATGCCCAGCCACCTGTCTATCATGATGATCTGAACGTGCCATACATGGGCCGCAACTTCACTGTTGACGCGACGCGCCATGTCGTCTCAGCACGGCTCTACGCCTCAGCCGTCGGCGTCTTTGCCATGCGTCTCAACGGAAAGCCCGTCACGGACAACGTGCTCGAACCGGGCGAGAGTGCGTATGACAAGCATGTGCTGTACAGCACCTATGATGTGACAAGCCTGCTTGTGGAAGGACGTAACACGCTTCTGGCGCAAGTGGCAGGCGGCATCGCCAACATGAGCAAGATGCCCGACCGCTTCGTGAAACCCGAACTGGCCTCGAATGCCGCCACCACATCACTGCGCGCACTTCTCTATGTGCGTTACGACGACGGCACCGAGCAGTGCGTGCCCACCGATGCCGAGTGGGGCACACACGCCTCACCCACCACAGGCAGCAACTGGTATGGCGGAGAAGACTATGACGCACGCCTGTTGCCCGACGATGTCTACGCTCCAGGCTACGACGTGAGCGCATGGGAACGGTGCCAGGAGGTGCAACCCACTTTTTGCGCCCCCAGCGTCTCGGCCAACACCTTACCCATCGGACAGATGCAGGCGCGCGAGTACGAGCCCCTGCGCGTGGTGGAGAGCTGGCCGGCCGTGAGCGTCACGCGCAACGCCGCCGGCAACTACCTCGTCGATTTCGGCCAAAACTTCGCCGGCACCTATGCCTTCACCCTGAAGGCTCCCGCCGGCACAAAGATAACCCTCTACGACTCAGAGCTGCAGGAGAATGGCGCCTGTAAGTTTGAGTACATGTACCAACCCAACGGAGCCTCCAACGCCACGCTCGACACCTACGTCTTCAGAGGCGACGAGGATGGCGAGACCTGGGGCCCCGAGTTTATGTACCACGGTTTCCGTTACCTGGAGGTGAGCGGCCTCGACGAGGCCCCCGCCCCCGCATGCTTCGTGGCCAAGCGCATCCGTTGCACGATGGATGTGGCCGGCAGCTTCCACACCAGCAACACGTTGCTCAACGACATACACTCCATCTGCTACCGCGGCATGGAGAGCCAACTCTACAATACCGTGACCGACTGCCCGCACCGTGAGAAGCTGGGCTGGCTCGACGTGCCCAACATGATGTACCAGTCGCTGTCATACAACTTCGATGTCAAGTCGCTGCTCTCGAAGGTTGTCATGGACGCTTTCGACTCACAGGGAGCCAACCACTATGTGCCCAGCACCGTGCCCCACTTCATGCGCGCATACGATGACGACCTCAACTGGGGAGGGGCGGCCATCACCATTCCCTGGCGACACTACAAGATGTATGGCGACACGGAACTGATGACGCGCTACTACGACCAGATGAAGTCGCTGATAGACTATTACTCATCGCTCGCCGACAACCATATCATCCGCGATTACAGCGCCTTGTCAGACTGGGGGCAGGAGACCAGCGGCCTGGCCCAGCCCACGTCGACGCCTTTCACGCTCACCTGCACCTATTATTATCTGCTCAACGCCATGTCAGAGGTGGCTAAGGCTCTCGGCCATCCCACCGATGCCGAGCGCTGGACAGCGGAGGCCGCTGAGGTGAAGAAAGCCTTCAACGCCCGCTTCTTCAGCAATGGCGTCTACGAGCATGGCAACCAGGCCAACTATGGCATGGCCCTCTATTACGGTCTTGTCGACGATGCCGATGTGCCCGCGGTGGCCCAAGCCTTGGCCAAGGCGGTCAAGGAGAGCGGCTACTGCATCAAGACGGGTGAGATCGGTTTGCGCCCCACGCTCATGTCGCTGGCCGAGCATGGCTACAATGACGTGGTGTATCGCATGGCCAACAAGACCACCTATCCCAGTTACGGCTACTGGGTCAAGCAAGGTGCCACCACATCGCTCGAATACTGGGACATGTCGCTCAGCCAGAACCATTGCATGATGGACCATATCGAGGAGTGGTTTTACGCGCAGCTCGGTGGCATCAGCGATGCTGGCGGCGGCTATGAGACCATACGTGTGGCACCCTGGATACCAGCCGACATGGCAGAGGCTGACGTCGCCACGATGACACCGCGCGGGCGTGTGTCCGTGGCATGGCAGCGCACATCGCAGGCTACCACCTACCGCCTTTCCGTTCCGGCAGGGGCGACAGCCTTGGTGACATTGCCCATCGTCCGCGGCAAGCAATTGCAAGAAGGGCCTGTGGCCCTGGAAAGTGTGGAGGGCGTGGCCGACGTGCAGTATGCCGACACACTGGTGACCTTCACCCTGGGCAGCGGCGACTATGTGTTCACGTTTGACGGCAGCACCCTTGAGGAACCACAGGACGACCCCGACAAGCCCCAGGGTGAGGAAGTGACAGCACAATACTTGCTCAATCCGGGCTTTGAGGAGAAAAACACGGATGTCGTGCCCTGGGCTCCCACCCACTGGACGTTGTCCTTTCCCGACACCAACGGGTCGTGGGGAGCCATGAACACCAGTGACCAGCGCAGCGTGAACCCCACGGAGGGCAGGTACGACTGGCATATATGGTACAACAATGACTACGTGTCGGTACGCTTATCGCAAACGGTCAGCCTGCCAGCCGGCAACTACAACCTGTACGGCGACTTGCGCTGCGTGGACAACCAGGCTATCACCGGCAACCAGCGCCTCTTCGCCGTGGTGGGAACAGAACTGAATGCCTCCGCCATCTACTCGGATCCGTACAATAGCGACCAAACCGTCAACATCAACGTGAATGACAACGAGAACTTGCAAAACTGGCGCACCCTGCACCTGTCATTCTCATTGCCCGAGGAGGCGACGGTCACACTCGGCTTTGACTGTCCTGCCACAGACGGGGCAGCCTCAATGGGTGGCTTTCAGGTAGACAATGTACGATTGTTCAACCTGAAAACAGAAACGCAAGTGGCAAGCCCCGCGACCCCGGTTTCCCAGTCCGTGAGCTATTACACGCTCACAGGCATACGGTTGTCATCGCCACAAGCCAGGCAGCCTATCATTCGCACCCAAGGCGGCATAAGCACGAAAGTATGGCTCAAGTAGCGGGCAGGCTACTCCTGTCACCTATATACCATCCCACACGGGCCAACCGCCCGTGTGGGATTTCTTTTGGAAAGCACACCTGACAAAAGTCAAAAGTCATAGCACAAATATCAATTCTTCTTGCGCAAGCTTACGGAGTTTTTGTAATTTTGCGGCAAATGAAGGTGGACACTAAAAATCGCCACCATGACAAAGATAATGTATGGATGGGTTAGAAAAGCGAATCTTTAGGACCCACCTTAAACTAAAAACTATTTCTTGACTATGGGAAAAAGTATTCTTGACGGGCGCGAGGCCCTCAAAAAGGAAATCGACAAGATTGCCGAGGTTGCCGGCTATCTCTGGCAGAACGGATGGGCCGAGCGCAATGGCGGAAACATCACCGTCAACATCACCGAGTATGTGGACGACGGCATCAGGGCCCTTCCGGCCATCTCTGACGTGAAGCCGATCGGCGAGACCCTTCCCCACCTGAAGGGACAATACTTCTTCTGCAAGGGCACGGGCAAGCGCATGCGCGACCTGGCACGCTGGCCCATGGACAACGGTAGTGTGATACGCATCCTCGACGACTGCGCCAGCTATGTCATCATCGCCGACCAGGCGGTGCTGCCCACCTCCGAACTGCCCTCCCACCTGGCTGTACATGACCACCAGATCGAACTGGGATCGGACTACAAGGCCACCGTCCACACCCACCCCATCGAACTTGTTGCCATGAGCCACAATGACCACTTCCTGGGCAAGGATGTGCTCACCAAGTTGCTGTGGAGCATGATTCCCGAGACCAAGGCCTTCTGCCCCCTGGGGCTGGGCGTAGTGCCCTACCAACTACCCGGCAGCGTCCAGCTGGCTCACGACACCCTGCACGAGCTCGAGGCTTACGATGTGGTGCTGTGGGAGAAGCACGGTGTCTTTGCCAAGGGCAAGGACGTGATGGACGCCTTCGACCAGATTGACGTGCTGTCGAAGAGTGCCAAGATCTATCTCGACTGCAAGGCCATGGGCTATGAGCCCAAGGGCATGAGCGAAGAGCAGATGGCCGAGATGAGCCGCGCCTTCCACCTACCCCGCTAAGCGACCCACCGCGCGACACGCGGTCACCCCAATGAAAAGCCCCGTGTGAACGGACACCGCTTCCGAAAGGCGAAAAACCTTTCTGGCAGGTGCCCGACCACACGGGGCTTTGTCTTGTTGTATGTTCAGCCTTGCTACAGGCCTGTGCTTACAGGGGTGTGGTGAAGATGAATGTGCGGATGCACCAGTAGCTCAAGATGCCAGCCAGGTATCCCACGAGCGCTATCCAGCTGATGCGCTTCATGTACCAGCCGAAGGTGATCTTCTCGAGGCCCATGACCACCACGCCGGCAGCCGAGCCGATGATGAGCATGGAGCCTCCCACGCCGGCGCAGTAGGCCAGGAGCTGCCAGAAGATGCCATCGACAGCCATATCGCCAGTGGGCGCCAGGGGATACATGCCCATGCAACCGGCCACCAGCGGCACATTGTCGACGATGCTCGACAGCACACCGATGATACCCGTCACCATGTAGTGGTTGCCGGCGAAGGTCTCGTTGAGGCCCTTGCCAAGCGCCGTCAGCACGCCCACCTCCTCAAGACAAGCCACAGCCATCAGGATGCCGAGGAAGAAGAGGATGGTCGTCATGTCGATGTTGTGCAACAGGTTGGCCACTCGCTTCTGCGTGCCGTCATGGTTCTTGTCATGTGGCAGCTGGCGGTAGAAGGCCTCCGTCGTGGTCCACAGCACGCCCAGCACGAGCAGGATGCCCACAAAGGGCGGCAGGTTGGTGAGCGCCTTGAACACCGGCACAAACATCAGGCCGCCCACACCGATGACAAACACGGCCTTGCGCTGGCCGCCACTGAAGTCTTGTCCGGCGTCGCTCGCTACCGCCGAGGGGACAACCTCTGGCAGGTTGCCCTTGAGCATATATTGCATGATGAGGCCCGGCACCACCATCGACACCAGCGAGGGCACCAGAATCTCGGAGATGACACCCGCCGCCGTAATCACGCCTTTGTTCCAGAGCATGATGGTCGTCACGTCGCCGATGGGCGAGAACGCGCCACCCGAGTTGGCGGCAATGATGACCAGCGAGGCATAGACAATGCGATCCTTGTGCTCGCGCACCAGCTTGCGCAGGATCATGATCATCACAATGCTCGTGGTGAGGTTGTCGAGGATGGCCGAGAGGATGAAGGTCATGAAGGCGATGCGCCACAACAACGCCCGCTTGCTATGGGTCTTCATCACCGACCGCACCCAGTTGAACCCTCCGTTCTGGTCCACGATTTCCACGATGGTCATGGCGCCCATGAGGAAGAAGAGGGTTGTCGACGTGCCGCCCAGGTGCTTCTCAATGGCTTCGCTCACCTCGTTGATGAGCGCCTGGCCCGTGGCTCCTGGCAGGTAACTGCTGGGATCGACCATGAAAAGCGTCCAGCACACCACAAACATCAGCAAGGCAATAGCGGCCTTGTTCACTTTGGTCACGCTCTCGAGGGCTATGAAGAGATAGCCCACGCAAAACATGACAACAATCGCAATAGTTAAAGATGACATGATTTTTATCTTATGATTATAACTTTCTACCTACGGCAAGTGTAGCCTCTGTTGATGCAAAGTTAAAAAGAAATCTCAAATTAATAGGCTTAAAAATCAAATTATCATGTCCACGCGTGGCTAATTGTGTTACCTTTGCAACATCTGAAACCAAAAAACAACTTTTCGCCTTACTATGGGAACAAGCAAACACTTCTTCGCCGTGGACCTCGGAGCCACGAGCGGCCGCACCATCCTGGGATCCCTCAGCGAGGGTAAGCTGGAGCTGGAGGAGCTGACCCGCTTCGACAACCGGCTCATCGAGGCAGGCGGCCACTACTATTGGGACCTGCTGGCACTCTACTGGGAAGTCATCCGCGGCCTCCGCCTGGTGCATGACCGCCATCTCACGGTGCAGAGCATCGGCATCGACACGTGGGGATGCGACTTCGTCTGCGTGGCCTCCGACGGCCAGATACTCTCCAACCCATTGGCTTATCGCGACCCGCACACGGCCCACACGATGGACACTTATTTTAATAAGGTACTGTCGCGCCGAGCGGTCTACGACAAGACGGGTATCCAGTTTATGAACTTCAACTCGCTCTTCCAGCTCTACCAGATGCGTCTCGACGGCAATGTGGCGCTGCGCGAGGCGGCCCAGGTGCTGTTCATACCCGACGCGCTGAGCTACCTGCTCACGGGCCAGGCCATCTGCGAGTACACTGTCGCCTCCACCTCCCAACTGCTCAATCCCCTCACGGGCGACCTCGACACCGACCTGCTGCGGAGCGTGGGCCTCAGCCGCGACCAGTTGGGACCCATCACCACGCCGGGCACCGCCATCGGCACACTGACACCTGAGGTGCAGCGGCTGACAGGACTGGGAGCCGTGCCGGTCATCGCCGTGGCGGGCCACGACACCGCTTCGGCCGTCGCCGCCGTGCCTGCCAGGGACGAGCGGTTCGCCTATCTCAGTTCGGGCACGTGGAGCCTCATGGGCATCGAGTCACCGCATGCCATCATCAACGAGGGCAGCTTCGACAAGAACTTCACCAACGAGGGCGGCATCGAGGGCACCACGCGCTTCCTCAAGAACATCTGCGGCATGTGGATCTACGAGCGTTGCCGCCAGGAATGGCCGGAAGCCAAGGGCATGGGCCACACCGAACTGCAGCGTGAGGCCATGGGGCAAGAGGCGTTCAGGAGCCTCATCAACCCTGACGACCCGCTCTTTGCCAACCCCGAAAGCATGGTGGGAGCCATCCGGGCCTACTGCGAGCGCACGGGACAACCCGTGCCCGAGGGCCATGCCGCCTGCTGCCGCTGCATCTTCGACTCGCTGGCCTTGCGCTACCGACAGGTGTTCACGTGGCTCAAGCAACTGGCCGACTTCGACATCCGTGTGCTCCACGTCATCGGCGGAGGCTCCAAGAACGAGTATCTCGACCAGTTCACCGCCAACTCATGCGGCGTGACGGTGCTCGCGGGACCACAGGAGGGCACCGCCATCGGCAACGTGATGCTGCAGGCCAAGGCTGCGGGAGAGGTGGCTGACGTGTGGGAGATGCGACGCATCATCGCCGGCTCCATTGACCTCCGGCGCTTCGAGCCGCAAGACACAGCCACCTGGGACGCTGCCTACGAGCGCTACCTGCGCATCGTCGGCGCGTGAAAGACAAACATGACAAACCCTAAATAACATAAAACCATGAAATCAGAACAGATTGAAAAGGCATACGCGCTGGCCAAGGAGCGCTACGCCGCCTTGGGCGTCGACACCGACAAGGCCATCCAGACCCTTGAGCAAACACCCATCTCTCTCCACTGCTGGCAGGCCGACGACGTGGTCGGCTTCGAACGTGGCGTGGCAGCCTCGGGCGGCATCATGGCCACCGGCAACTTCCCCGGACGCGCGCGCAACATCGATGAGCTGCGGCAAGACATCGACAAGGCCACCTCTCTGCTGGCCGGTCCCATGCGCCTCAACCTGCATGAGACCTACGGCGACTTCGGCGGAAAGTTTGTCGACCGCGACCAGTGTGGCCCCGAGCACTTCCAGAGCTGGATGGAATGGGCCAAGGAGCGTGGCATGAAGCTTGACTTCAACTCCACCTCGTTCTCCCATCCCAAGAGTGGCAACCTGTCGCTGGCCAACCCCGACAAGGCCGTGCGCGACTTCTGGATTGAGCACACCAAACGCTGCCGCCGCATCGCGGAGGCCATGGGCGAGTATCAGGGCGACCCCTGCATCATGAACATCTGGGTGCACGACGGGTCGAAGGACTACACTGTGGAGAAATACCGCTACCGCCAGATCTTCAAGGAGAGCCTCGATGAGATCATGAGCGAGCAACTGCCTCACATGAAGACCTGCCTCGAGGCCAAACTCTTCGGCATCGGCCTGGAGGCCTACACCGTGGGCTCGCACGACTTCGTGGCGGGCTATTGCGCACAAAACAAGATGATCTACACCCTTGACACTGGCCACTACGAGCCCACCGAGAACGTGTCTGATGCCGTGTCGTCGCTCCTGCTCTTCGTGCCCGAGCTGATGCTCCACGTCTCACGCCCCATGCATTGGGACTCCGACCATGTGACTTGCTTCGACGACAACACCCGCAACCTCTTCGCCGAGCTTGTGCGCGCCGGCCAGCTGCACCGCGCACACATCGGCCTCGACTACTTCGACGCCAGCATCGACCGCCTCGGTGCCTACGTCATCGGCACGCGCGCCACGCAGAAGAGCCTGCTGGCCGCCTTCCTCGAGCCTATCGACAAGTTGCGCCAGTATGAGGACGAGGGCAAGCTCTTCGAGCGGTTGGCCCTCCTGGAGGAGGAGAAGACGCTGCCCTTCGGCGCGGTCTACGACTACTTCAACCTGAAGAACAACGTGCCCGTGGGCGAAGAGTTCATCCCTGAGATTGAGCGCTACGAGCAGGAGGTTACCTTCAAACGCGCCTGACCGTCATGGACATCATCATCGGACTCCTCATCATCGCCGTCGGGGCGTTCTGCCAGAGCAGCAGCTACGTACCCATCAACAAGGTGAAGGAATGGAGCTGGGAGAGCTATTGGCTCGTGCAGGGCGTCTTCGCCTGGCTGGTGCTGCCCTTCCTGGGTGCGCAGCTGGCCGTGCCGGCAGGACAAAGCCTGTGGGCACTCTTCGCCCAGGCACCGTCGTTCCACCTGTGGATGACCGTGCTCTTCGGCTTCCTGTGGGGTGTGGGCGGCCTGACGTTTGGCCTCTCCATGCGTTACCTGGGCGTGGCCCTCGGCCAGTCGATTGCCCTGGGCACCTGCGCAGCCCTGGGAACGGTCATGGGGCCTGTACTGCTCAACGTGTTCTTCCCCGATCTGGGGGCCTTGGGGGCGCTGACCTTTGCCGTCATCACTGGTGTCGTCATCACACTGGCGGGCATCGCCATCATCGGCGTGGCGGGCGCCATGAAGGCCCAGTCGCTGACCGAGGCGGAGAAGAAGGCTGCCGTGAAGGACTTCAACTTCCCGCTCGGCATCGCCATCGCCTTGCTATCGGGTTTCATGAGCGGTTGCTTCAACGTCGGACTGGAGTTTGGCAAGGACATCAACTTCGGCGACCTCACCGACCCGATGTTCCGCACGTTGCCGGCCACGCTGCTCGTCACAGCGGGCGGCTTCGTGACCAACCTGGCCTACTGCCTCTACCAGAACCAGAGGAACCACACGTGGGGCGACTACGCCAAAGGCCGTGTCTGGGGCAACAACCTTGTGTTCTGCCTGCTGGCCGGTGCCCTGTGGTACTCGCAGTTCTTCGGACTGAGCCTGGGCAAGGGTTTCCTGGCCTCGTCGCCCACCCTGCTCACGCTGGCCTTCTGCATCCTCATGGCCCTCAACGTGGTGTTCTCCAATGTATGGGGCATCGTGCTCCATGAGTGGCGCGGCTGCTCGCGCAGGACCATCGCGGTGCTCGTGGTGGGCATCGTGGTGCTCATCGTGTCATCGTTTGTGCCGCAGTTCATCGGCTGAGCAAGCCCCTGCCCGCATGCTTCCAGGAGGCGGCAACATCCACAGACGTGGGGTGTTGCCGCCTCCCGCTTTACGCCATCGATTGATGTAGTCGAGACAGGTCCACTTGGAAGAAAGCGGACAATGTATATAAAAAAACAGGCGTTATTTTCAACTTCAAAAT